>Ga0181398_1000236_pt1 | contig 17078 bp, 6 predicted proteins | sample 21SPOviralmetaG_FD_130127 | JGI IMG/M metagenome (GOLD analysis project Ga0181398, IMG submission 130127) | Marine viral communities from the oligotrophic San Pedro Time Series (SPOT) site, San Pedro Channel, CA, USA - 21 SPOT_SRF_2011-04-29 | ecosystem: Environmental > Aquatic > Marine > Strait...
CCTTCCATGCGGAAGTACAGGACTATAATCTACAGTTTACCTCCACTCAAGACAAACTACCTACTGGTCTTGTAAGAAACACCAAGAAGCAGAATATTCGTGAGTATGAGTTTGTCAATGATAACGCAAAGGGAAAATTCACCCCTTGTGTCATCGAGTCAACTTCTAAGGGTTCTGTTAAGAATGTTAGTGTCCTAGAATCTGGTAAGAACTACAATGTAGGTGACACACTTGCGTTTAACAGTACAGGAACAGGTGGATTCGGTGCTCTTGGTAGAGTAACCGATGTTGTGGGTGCTGCTGTCACAGTAATCACATCTACCATCGAAACTAATGAGAGGGTAGAACTATTTGCTGAGGGTAATACAGTAACAGGTATTGTTACCGTCGGTATTCATAGTTATGTCCCAGGTATCCCACTTAAGGTTTCTGGCATTTCTAGCAGCATTTATAGTGAACTAGAGGGGACCTATATCATTGATGTACCATTTGTTAGAAGTGGTCTCGGCACATCTCTGTTGGCAACCGGTCTAACCACAAATATTAGATTAACTGAGAACGTTGCTAAGTTCCAGGAGAATGATATTCTCCAGGTTGGTGATGAGCAAATGAAGGTTCTCATCGTTGATGTTGTCAACCAGAAAATCAAACTTGCCCGTGCTCAAAACAACACGGTTGGTGCTGCTCATACAAACCGCTCTGAGATCAAGCGTCTTGAGAAAATATTCACTTATAAAACCAAAAACCCAGTCAGCGTAGATACTCCTAAGAATATTGCTGAGTATTTTGATCCTGAGAACAGTATTGGTGTTGGTTTGACTGCTGGTGTCGGTATTGGCACAACGGTTTCTTTCATTAGTTCTGGGAACAGCAGTGTTAGTATCAATATACCAACAAAGGCAATTCGTATTCCAAATCACCGTTTTGTTCATGGTGATAAGGTTACGTATACTCCTAGTGGCGGTTCTTTCCTCCTATACTCCTTTGATGGTGCTAATACACATTTCCTACCAACAAACAACTTGTTTGTACAGAAAATTAGCAAAGATCTGATTGGTATTGTTACACAGGCATCTCAGATTGCTAATGTATACGATCGCGTTTATTTTAACGGCACAATCGGTATTGGTGACACCCATTCTTTCAGAACACAAAGACCTGTTGCTACAGCGAACATTACCAAGTTTGAGACGGTTGTTTCTACAGCATCCACTCACAAACTAGAAATAGGTGATGTAATCGACCTAACATTGGTCTCTGCTGCCAGCAGCACACTTAACATGGAATATGATGCTGCAACCAAGTTGGTCAGTATCGGTTCTTCTGCAAACCCACCAGTTTTTGTCACTATCGGTGATAAGTTGGTATTTGATACATCAGACCTTGATCTAACAGATACTGAGATCCGATTCTACGAAGATCCTAATTTTGTTAAGCGTTTTGTTGGAACTGGATCTTCTACGATCGAGATTGTCAATAATCTAGTTGCTGGAATCACATCTGCCAAAACTACGGTACATTTTACCGAGCAGATGCCTTCTGTTCTGTATTATAAGTTTATCTCGCTAAACGCGAACAAGCAAGTCGAGGTCAACACCGATGTAAAAGACTTTGGTAAGATCATTGTCAATCCAAGTGCTTTCTCTGGTAGACATTCTATTTCTACTGCAACAGCGCAGGAATTCCGTTATGTAACTCCTGGTGCTCCAGAAAGAGTTGGATACACTTCCGAGTCTGTTATTCAGTACACCACCAAATCTAATAACGTTACAGGTGGCGTCCACAGGGTCCTAGTAGAAGAGGGCGGTAGAAACTATAGGGATTTACCTAAAGTTGCTGTAGCGTCCACTACAGGGTCTTCTGCGGTCCTTTCCGTACAGTCTGACAGTATTGGCAATATTACTAAGACTAGAATCCTAGAATTTGGTTATGACTTCCCATCAGATGAGACTCTGAGACCAGAGGCATCTGTACCTGATGTTATTACTCTACGTGACAACTTTAGTCTTGAGAGCATCGGAATAACATCTACAGGATCTAATTACCTAACTGCTCCTAATCTGATTGTATACAATGAGACTATTGACAAAATTAACGACAGTGTAAATCTTATTACCACACTGAAGGGAACCAGTGTCAATGATGTCCATATTGTATCTGGTGGCGGTAATCTAACCAGTTTTGACAATCGTATCCTGGCAGTTAACAACACTAACGGTGTTGGCATCATTACTGCCACATATTCGGATCCTACGGTCACTCTAAGACTACAAACACCGTCTACAGGATTTACGACAGCGATTCCACTACCATTCGCTGTTGGTGATGAAGTATTTGTAGAAAACCTCGGTGTTACTACCGGCAATGGTTACAACTCTGCTGACCACAAATATAAGTTCTTCAGTGTTACTGGTGTTAACACAAACCCAGGTCTAGTCAACCAGGCAACCATTACTTTCGAAGTTGAGAAGGAACCAGGTCTTCATGACGGTTTGGAATTTGGTATTGTTACTAAAAAGCAAAATGTTGCTCAGTTTGAGGCAACTCTAACAGAAGGCGTCTTCTTTGCTGGTGAAGAAGTTTACACTGAAAGTACCACTACAAACATTGTTGCTGGTAAGAATAGTTCTACAAATATTATTAGAGTTGAGTCAATTGTAGGGATCAACACTGGTGACAAGATTACTGGTAAGGAATCTGGTGCTTCGGGTGTTGTCAATAACCTTGTAGAAAACTCTGGACAGTTTACCGTTAATGCTGCTCTTGAGAAGCAGTATGGATGGGAGAAAGATACTGGTAAACCAAATGAGTTCCTACAGAGAGTACAAGATAACGATTATTATCAGCGTTTTGCTTATTCTCTAAGATCAGAAGTTGGTATAAGCAGTTGGAGTGAACCAGTTGACTCACTGGCACACATTGCTGGATTTAAGAAGCACAGTGATCTCCAAGTTGCTTCCACATCTTCTGTAAACATCGGTGTTGGTATTACCGTAGCAGAACAGGAAGCATCTTCAATTATCATCATTGACAATGAAGTAGATGTAAACTGCAAGTATGATTGGGACGCTGTTAGAGAACTAACGAGTGCCGACCAATCCAAGTCCGACAAGATTATATTCAGGGGAAATCAGTTCGGTGAGGCATTGATCTGCAACACCAACAGGGTTCTTGAGATTGATGACATCAGTCCTCAGTTCTACTCTGACCCAGACTTGAATAAGTCAGTACAACTAGATGTCTTTGAGGCATCTAATGTAAATGCCGTTAAGTATCACGCACAGATTGTTCTTGATGCTACTGCGGGTGTTTTGGTCAACGAAACTCAGTACTGTGAGTTTATTGTAAGTCATAATGGAAAGGTATCACTTATCTCTCAGTATGCTGATCTGTCAGACTCCTTCGACCTTGGTGATTTTACCGCAGATCTAACTAATGGTACTATAACAGTCTCATTCAATCCATATAACCCAACATTCATCTACGACATTACCTTCTACAAAGAGGTAATGGAAGAAGGTGTTGGTACAGGAACAACTTCTTATAAGAATATTGAGAAAACTGGTGTTTCTTCTTATTGTACAACTGCTACACCGCAGGTTATCCAAGCATGGAACGCCAGCGACTTCCGTTCTGGACACGTTCTTGTTTCTGTAGCATCGACAGATGAGAAAGAGGTCCTAGAGGCATCTTTCGTAGGTGTCGGAACCACCATGTTCTACAATGAGTATAACAAGTTTAAGGAGGATATGGATCTTGGAACTTTTGAGATGGATATTACCGCTTCTCAAGAAATCCAAGTTAAGTTCACACCTACCGCTGGACTCGGTGTTACTGTATCGACTTTAGCGACTAAAGTTGGTATTGCCACCACTGTAGGAAGTATCGAAGGTTTGTTTGCGATTGGTGACGCTGCTTTGTCAGCAACTAGAACAGCAATCTCAAGCGACTCTTCTGCAACTCCAGGTGCTGTCACCATTTCGGATACGACTTATAACAACTATACTACCGTAAAATACTACGTTGAGATCAACAACATTACCAACAATGAATACTCTATCTTCCAGGTAGCAGCAAACTTGTATCAAGGTGATGCTAACTACAATAAGTTTGGTAATGTATCTACTGGAGCGACTGAAAGGCGTGACATTATCAATACAGCAGTAGCGATTAGTGCTCCTAATGTGTATCTACAATTTACTCCTAAGCAGAATACTGCTTATGAAGTGAGAGTGCATGAAGTTCGCATTGACAAACCTGATGATGTTAATGATGATACTCTCATCAACCTGTCCTAAATAGCAGAAAACTGGAATAGATGTCATTTCAGATTGGTTCTATCAATAAAAAGTTTAACGCTGAATCGGACTCCTTTAGGCGTTCTTTCAAGTTAACTCATAAGGATGACCCAATCTTCCACAAAGAGTTTGATGGGTCTAGCACCACCGACGTTCTAGTTGGTGGTGATACCTTTGTTGTCAATAATCACTTCTTTGTAACTGGTGAGCAACTACAATATACATCGGATGTTACCCCGATTGCTATTGATAGTTCTAGTCCTGGGGTCGGTGGTGGTACCACACTACCACAAACAGTATTTGCAGTAAAAACGGCAGAAAATAAATTTCAAGTAGCAGCAACGAAAGCACTTGCTCTGACCGGAGGTATCATTAATCTAACTGCGGTTGGATCAGGAACCACACACAGTTTTACAGCGAGAAAGCAAAATACTAAGTGTATCATTGCTCTAGACAATGTTATCCAGTCTCCAATTTATGAAAGAGTTGGTGCTGGAACTACTCTAGACCAAATTCTAAACAGAGTTATCTCTTTACATGATGTTGGCACGTTTAGAGCATATGATCTTCTAAAGATTGATGATGAGATCATGCGTATCCAAGTTGTTGGATACAATGGAAGTGCCAATGATGTATTTGTTGACAGAGCATGGTTGGGTACTGAGCAAAATGTTCATGTCGTAGGTTCTGAGGTCAAATTCTTACAGGGTGACTATAACATTATTGACGATACCGTCACTTTTGTAGATACTCCTTTTGGTGGGATTAGAGAAGACCTAAGATTTTCTGATTCTGAAGTTAATGTTACTACCGATAGTTTTAGTGGTATTAGCGACTTCCTCCAAACAGGATCTCAAGTAAAACTTAGATCTATTAACCCACCAGAACCACTACAGGGAAATAGAGACTATTTTATTATTAAGAACGCAATAAACAACTTCAGTTTTGCGGACACAAAAGGTGATGCTCTAACTGGCGTCGGTATTACTTTGACCAGTGCTGGTATTGGCACACATAGAGTTGTCTTTGTTGATACTGCTAATGGCAGTTCTTTCCAAGGCAGATCATTCATCAGAAGTGACTACACTGGAAATATTATCATTGACGACGTTGCTCAGAACTTTACTGGCATCGCAAAGACATTTACAATCCGCCAGAACGGAACTGATATCACTGGAATCACCACTGATAATGGTGCTATTCTAATAAACAATATTTTCCAAAAACCAGAAATCGATTACAACTTTATCGGTGGTTCTGCTACTGGTATTACATCTGTCGCTTTTACAGGGAACGCAACAAACACTGTAAGTTTATCAGATGTAAACGCTAATAAACTGCCAAGAAAGGGTCAAATCGTTTCTGTTGCTAGCACTCAAGGATATGGATATCAACCCAGACAGACCGGAATCGGAACCGCAGTGGTCAGCGGATTTGGAACAGTCACTGTTGCTATGGGATTCACTGGCAGCGGATATAGAAATCCTCCAACCACTTATAGAGTTTTTGTCGATGGCGGAAATCCTACGACTGGCGCTGCTGGCACATTTACTGTCGAAGGAGGATTCGTAAAAGATATCTTTATGAGTCCTGTTGGTGTGGGTTACACCTGGACTGACGTTCCACGTCTTACCATTGATGAACCTGTAGGGTATGATGATTTTCAGTTAATTTCTAGTTCTACTGGTGTCGGTGCTTCTGTGACCGTAGAAGTTGGTGCTGGATTGAGTATCCAATCATTTACACTTAACAGTGTTGGATATGGATTTACTATTGGTGAGCAACTAAGTATCGCTGGTATTCCAACAAATACTGGTATTGGCACCACTTTCCGTAATGCTATTTGGACAGTAACTAATACTCAGGATGATGAGTTTGCTGGTTGGGTATTTGGTAAACTACAAATTCTAGACGATTTCTCTTCTGAGTTTGATGGCAGAAAGACTGTCTTCACTATTAAAGAGAATAATATTCCTGTAAGTATTCAGGGTGGGACATCAGTACCTATTGATGTAGAATTTAATCTATTAGTATTTCTAAACGATACACTACAACAACCAAATGTATCGTATGTGTTTGATGGTGGTACTCAAATTGAGTTTACAGAACCACCTGTATCGGGTACATCCATGCAGATTATGTTATATCGTGGAACTGACTCTGATGTATCTACTGAAGGTTCTCTGAATACGGTAAAGATTGGCGATACCTTGAAGATTATGAAGGATCGTAAACAGATTACACCAGTTACTCAGTTAAATCGTGTAGTTACTGCTCTTACATCCAGAGATACTCTAAGAACCAACGTATATACTAATGAAGGCATTTCTAATCAAACATCGCCACTCCGCCCAGTCATCTGGTGTAAGCAGCAGGATGACAAATTTATTGAGGGTAGGGTTGTAAACAAATCAAGACCCGAATATGCAGCAGCAGTCAGACCATCCGCCCGCCTCATTCAAAGTGTGGGTACTACAGACAATACGTACTACACTGGTGGCGGTAGCCTTGTTTTTAGTAAAACGGAGGCACCAGATACTACGTCCTTTGCGATCCAAATCATTGACGAGGACAAAAACAATACAGGATTTGGTACAACTACGTTCATCAATCCAGTTGAAACTGTATCAGGCATTACTATCGCAGGTGACGAAGGTATTATCACTGGTATCGGAACTACTGCGGGAGGAATCCAATTCAACTTCCACATCCCACTAGATTCTCAACTAAGAGTTAATGAATTTGGTGGTATCCTCAAGACCGGTATTGCTACAGGTGACTATTTCCTAGTTACTCGTTCTAATATTGGTAGTGGTGTTACTGCTCTTTCTCAAGATCGTACTGTTGCGATTAGTTCCTGTTCTGACTTCGTAGATACTGTGTTCCAAGTTGGACATATTGAGGATATTACTCCGGTAGGAACAGCATCCTCAATGAGGATCCACGTAAACGTAGAGACCGGTCACGGTCTTAACTTCACCGGTCTAGGGTCTGGTGTTGGTAACTACTATGGCGACTTCAGTTGGGCAAGATTTAGTTCTGGTTCCAGAACCGGTCTAGCGTTCACCTGTAACACGTCTGATGGTCTAACTGGACTGTCTACTGCGCCTACAATTTTTAGATCTACAAATCTATCCATAGATTACTCCTAAATAACAAAAAAAGTCTAGAAGAGAATGCCAGCGATCATTACTGATCAAATCAGGGTGTTGAATGCATCTAACTTTGTCAGTGGAATTTCTACCACTGATAGTAGTTATTATGTGTTCATTGGTCTTCCTAACGCGACTGATGTAGAAGCCGACTGGAATACTAATACTCCTGCTCCGATCGACAACTTTGACGATCACGACGATATCTATGATACCTTGATTTCAGCGAAGAAGATCGCTGCTGCTGACACACTGCGTGTCATCCGTAAGATCTCCTGGACTACAGGTACCATCTATGAGATGTACCGTCATGATTATGATATCAATAATCCGTCTCCACAGACGAATTCGTCGAGTTTGTATCAAACAAACTATCATGTGATGAACTCGGACTTCCGAGTTTATGAGTGTATTTCGAACGGCGCAGATCCTTCCAACAGCGGCAAGGGCATCGCATCGCTAGAAGAACCCACCCACACTGATCTACAACCACGTCTAGAAAGCGACGGATATGTTTGGAAATATCTCTATACAATTAAACCAGGTGATATTGTCAAATTTGACAGTGTTGAGTATATTCCTGTTCCTTCCAACTGGAGCAGCAATACTGACGTATCAGACGTTAGAGATGCTGCTGTTGAGGGTAAGATTGAGACAGTTGTAATTAAAGACACAACTAATGCCTCATATCAGTTTAGTGGCACTAAAAACAGTGTTCCTATTCGTGGTGATGGTCAAGATGGTGAGGCATCAGTCACTTTTGTAAACGGAAAACCAACCGCAGTTCAGGTAACAAATGGTGGGACAGGTTATACTTTTGCTACTCTTGATCTTGATAGTGTTGTAACGGGTTCTAACGCAGTATTTGATGTCATCATTCCTCCTCCTGGTGGACATGGTGCTAACATCTACCGTGAACTAGGTGCTAGCAAGGTTCTAATTTATTCCAGAATTGAGAACTCTGACACCACAAATCCAGATTTCCCAACTGGTAACCAGTTTGCTCGTATTGGTGTTATCAAGAACCCCGAAGTTCATGGTACCACGAACCTACTGACTGCTGCAAGTGCTTCCGGCGTTTATGGTATTCGTCTAGCAGGTGCTGCTACAAGCACGATGAGTGTTGCCGTAGATGGTGAGATAACTCAAACCATCGGTATTGGTTCTACTGCCATCGGTAAGATTATTTCTTACGATCCAGTAACCAAATTCCTACGTTATTGGCAAGATAGAGACCTTGCAACTAAATCCGCCACTGGTCAAATTCCCACTTATGGATACCGTCTAAATAAATTTACGAGCACTCCAGGGACAGGTGGTAGCGTCAACATCGTTGTCACAACCACAACTGGAACCGAAACAGTCGGCATTGAGACCACCTTTACTGGTGTGTCAACCTCTGTGAACTCTAAGACTTACTATTTTGGTCAGTCTATTACTGGTGGTCTTGCCTCGCCCGAGATCAAAAAATACTCTGGTGATATTATTTACGTTGACAACAGACCTGAAGTAACCAGAGCTTCTAATCAAAGAGAAGATATCAAAATCGTCCTAGAATTCTGACATGCCCCAGAACACCAACCTAAACGTCAACCCCTATTTTGACGATTTTGATCCGAATAAAAATTTCAATAGGGTTTTATTTAAACCCGGAACTCCGGTTCAAGCAAGGGAACTAACTACCTTACAGTCTATCCTACAGGATCAGATTGAGAAATTTGGTAGTCATATTTTTAAAGAAGGATCCATGGTCATCCCTGGATCTATTAATTATGATGAGAGATATTATGCTGTTAAGGTAGAATCTGCGTTTTTTGGTGTTCCTGTAGAACTATACCTAGACAAAGTTATAGGTCTAAAAATTCGTGGTAAGCAGTCTGGCGTAACTGCTGTTGTTAAGAAAGTCCTTACTGCTGCTGAGTCTACAGAAGACGTAACAACTCTTTATATTAAGTATCAAAAGTCTAATGCCGAAGATTTTGAGACTCAAAACTTTACAGATGGCGAGAATCTGGTAACTGAGGCAGACTTTAGTTATGGAACAACCACAATTGAGGCGGGTTCTGACTTTGCTACTTGTGTTTTAACCAATGCCACTGCTACTGCCAGTGCTTTCGCTGTTGAGGAAGGTGTATTCTTTGCAAGAGGTGCCTTTGTCCAAGTTGAGTCTGAAACTATCCTACTTGACCAGTATACAAATACTCCTTCATATCGCGTTGGATTCCAAGTAGTCGAAGAAGTTGTAACTGCTGTAGAAGACGACAGCCTATACGACAATGCTGCTGGGTTCTCCAACTTTACCGCACCTGGTGCGGATCGTTTAAAAATTAATCTAGTTCTTTCTAAGAAAGCACTTGACAATTTCCAAGATCAAAACTTTATTGAACTCTTCCGTACTAAAAAAGGAGAGATCAAAAAGATTGTAAAGAATACGGTCTACAGTGAAATTGCCAAAGAACTAGCACGTAGAACTCACGACGAGAGTGGCGACTATTATATCGAGCCATTCCTAATCGAGGCAGAGGAAACACTAAACGACAGACATTCTCAGTTTGGTGCTTTCTTCTCTAACGAACAAACTGATGATGGAAATAATCCTACTAAGGATATGGTTTCTATCAAAGTTGGTCCTGGCAAGGCATACGTAAAAGGTTTTGAGGTAGCAACCTCTGGTTCCATCTACGTTGATGCTAACAAACCAAGAGAAACCAGACTAGTAGAATCAGAAAGCGTTGCTTTCCAGGCAGGTAACTTAGTTCGTGTAAACAATGTATATGGAGGTGCTAGCGTAGGCATGGCGACTACAGGGTATGTTGATCTCCGTAGTCAGCGCCTAGGTTCCGATAGGGATGCAGCAGCAGGTCAATCTGTTGGTCGTGCTAGAGTCTATGATTATAAACTTTCTGCTGGTGCATATGTAGACGCTTCATCTACTTTTGACCTCTTCCTGTTTGATATCCAAACAGACACAGAAATTACTCTAAACGAAGAACTATCACTCTCCGCACCTGCCTTGGTAGAAGGCAAGCGTTCTGGTTCTAGAGGTTTCCTACGTTCTCAAAGTGGAACAACTCTAACACTACATCAAACTGCTGGTCAGTTTATTGTAGATGAACCCATCGCTGTCGATGGTGTAGATAATGGTAGAATTATTACCGCAGTAAAAGAATTTGACATCACTGACACCAAGTCTATTCGTCAGGAAGTCGGTGTTCAGACCTTTAGTGCTGACACCGTTCTAGAAGAAAGAAAGAGATATTCTCAACAATTTAATTTTAACTCTACTACAGTAACCAGTACTTCTGGTAACTGGTCTGTAGGCATTAAGGAAGGAGATATTATCTCATATGTCAGTGGTAATGGTGGAACTAGATTTAACCGTGTTGCTTCTATTGCTACCGGCGGAAATAGTTTAACTGTTGCTACAGTTGAGGATGTTGCCGGTGTATGTGATGGTGATCTACCTGGTAATGTAAACGTTGCTGGTATCAGTGTTGTATCACCAAGACTACGTGGATCTAGAAGTGGTTATCTCTATGCTGAGATGCCACAGAGGTTTGTTGAGTCTGTAGATCTAACTCGTTCTGACATATTTGTTCGCATAGAATACCGTGGCAGAAGCACTGATGGTTCTGGCCAAACTTCTCTACCATCACTAAGCGGAACCGACTTCATATACACTCCATTTGACGAAGAGCGTTATACAGTTCTATATGAAGATGGTACCGTCGAACCACTAACGAGTGATCAGTTTGTTATTACCAGTGGTGGTAAAAGTGCTACTCTTTCTGGTCTAACTGTCAGCGAATCTAATGTAGTTATTGTAACAACACAACAAAAGAACAAGGTAACTGCTAAGAACAAGATTCTAAGTCGCTGCCAGAGCCTGATTGTTAATAAGTCCAAGTATCAATACTCTGGTATTAGCACTGCTAATCAGGACGGACTAGATTACAACAATGCTTATGGTCTACGTGTTCAGGATAGAGAAATCTCTCTAAACACCGCAGATGTAGCAAGAGTTCTTGCGGTATTCGAATCTTCTTCTACTGCTGACCCAATCATTCCTAGCATCACGCTAACAGGTCTAAACGGTCCAAATTCTGACAATACCGACTTAATTATCGGTGAGCAGATCATCGGTAATGTGTCTGGTGCTTCTGCTACGATCTTGGAACTCGATGGTTCTAACGGTATTCGTATTGTCCAAGAGAACCCTGAAGTATTTGTCAAAAACGAAGAAGTAACGTTCACAGAAAGTGGTGTTGTTGCTAAAATTAGTTCTTCCTCCGTTGGTGATAAGGAAGTTACCGCAAGTTTCATGCTTGATGGTGGTCAACGTCGTGAGTTTGTTGACTTTGGTAGACTTGTAAGAAGACAGAATGCTGCTGAACCATCCAGAAAACTCAGAGTATTCTTTGATAAGTTTGTTGTCGAGTCTGATGATAGTGGTGAAATTATTACCGCATCTAGTTATAGTGCTGATGTATACGATATGGTTCCTGGGTTTAATGGTATCAAAAACACTGATGTCATTGACCTAAGACCTCGTGTTGCCGATTACGGTGGTAGTCTATCGCCGTTTGAGTGGTCGTCTAGAAACTTTAGTTCTAACGGTCAGTCCATTCCCAATATCTTAGTAAGTGATGAGAACATCACATTTGATTATAGACATTACTTGGGTCGTGTTGACAGACTATTCCTCAATAGAGATATAACATTTACTCTTGTAGAGGGCACACCTTCTGTTGCTCCTACTGCCCCCGAAGGTATAACAGGTTCCTTCGAACTTGCTGAGATCACATATGCTCCATATGTTTTTGATGTAAATCGCGATATCAACATTGAGGATAGATCCAATAGACGTTACACGATGCTTGACATCGGTAACCTTGAGAACAGAATCGAAAATCTAGAGACTGTAACTACACTGTCTCTACTCGAAGCAAAGACACAAGCACTAACTGTCAAAGATCCAGACACTGGACTAGACAAGTTTAAGACTGGTTTTGCTGTTGATAACTTTGGTTCATTCAATCTTGCCGATAAGACCGTTCCATCACTCAATTATAACATTGAGAATGGCACCATGGTTCCTCGTGCCAACTTTGATAGTGTAGACCTTCTAGTTGGTTCTGAGTCACTTATCGGTCTAAACGGAACTCCAGATCCTACAGGTGACGTATTCTTTGCCACTGATATTGGTTCTCCAAATCTAAGAAAGTCTGGTAATCTTGTTACCATGAACTACACTGAGGTTGAGGACTTTAATCAACCATTCGCCAGTAGAGCGGTAAATGTAAACCCATTTGATGTTGTTACCTGGGCAGGTAAGATGTCACTAAATCCTGCCGAGGATTACTGGGTAGAAAGAGAATTTATAACTGTTGATGGTGGATTTGGTGAAACTGAGGTTATCACTGAAACATCTGCTGTTCCAAAACTAAGATCTCAGAATATCGAGTTCGTTGCTACAAGACTCAAACCATCTACTAAGATGAACGCTGAGTTCTCTAGCAAGGATATGTCAAATAACAGAAAACTTGCTATTCCTAAACTACTAGAGGTATCCCCAGTCAAGGGTGCATTCCAGGTTGGTGAGACTGTACGAGGCGAAGGAAGCAACGCAGAGATCAAATTCCGTCTTGCTTCTCCCAACCACAAGGACGGTCCTTATAATGCTCCTGTAGCATTCTTTAACACCAACCCATACAATAATACTGGTATTTCATCATCCTACAGCGATACCACAACACTACTAAACATCGATACTAAGAGTTTGACTCAAAAGTCAAATGAAACTTTCTATGGTCGTGTCGTTAAGGACATGAAACTGATCGGTGAGACCAGTGGTGCTGAGGCAACTGTCGGCGAAGTTCGTCTAGTTTCTGACGAGACCGGTGCTCTAGTTGGATCTATTCATATTCCTCCAACAGATCCAAACTTCTCAAATGGTACCAATCTAGCAGAGGTAACCGCAAAACGTAGTAACATTCCTGGTATTCCTACCAGTAGAGCAAGAGCAAACTTTACATCTAGTGCTGACTTGATCGTAGAAACTACGATTATTAGGAGACCACCTCCACCGCCACCACCACCACCAGCACCACCAGAACCTCCAGAAGAGAACATGGACACTGGTGACCCGCTAGCACAATCATTTGTAGTGGACGAGCAACCTGGCATCTTCATGACATCTGTAGATCTCTTCTTCGCTACGAAGAGTGAGAATCTTCCTGTTATGGTAGAAATTGTGCCTGTTGTAAATGGATATCCATCTATGACGGTTCTAGGATTTAAAGTTCTAGATGCTGTTGATGTCAAAGCATCTTCGGATGGTAAAACACCAACAACGTTCATATTTGATTTCCCAATATATCTTGAAACTGGCGAGTATGCTTTTGTAATCAAGGCAGATACTCAGGATTACAACTGCTGGATCGCTCGTATGGGTGAGGAAGACATCTCCACTAAGGATCTTCCAGAACTGCAAAAAGTCATTATTAATAAGCAACCTTCAATAGGTTCTCTATTCAAGTCGCAGAACGCTTCTACGTGGACTGCTTCTCAACTGGAAGACCTCAAGTATGTTGCCCGTAAAGCGAAGTTTACGACTGGTGAAGGAACACTGAAGATGTTTAATCCTCAGTTAGATTCTGAAAATGATAAGTATCTACTAGAACCCAATCCAATTGAGATCTTCTCTAAGAAGGTAACATTGGGTCTGTCATCTTCTGTTACTAACGAATTTGTAGTTGTTGGTAGTGAGATTAAACAGTCTGGTAGAACCTCCTCAGGTTTTGTTGAGGCAAAACTGGGTCCTGTCGCTATCGGCGGTACAGGACTAAACATCACTAATGCTGGTCTAGGTTATCCCAATGGTGCTGGTCAAGCGATCACATTCCAGACTCAAACTGGATCTGGTAGTGGTCTAACTGGTATCGTAACTGTAACCGGTGGAACAGTTGATAACGTAAGCGTCAACGCAACTGGCACAGGTTATGCTGTGGGTGATACCGTAACTGGTACGATTGGTGCTGATGGACTGGGCAGAAGTCTAGTCTTGACGGTTGGAGTTGTCACTTCCACCAATAGTTTCCGCCTAACGAATGTAACTGGTCAGGACTTTAACACGTCTTCTGATTTGCAACACGTTCCTACTGCTGGTCCTGCTGCTGGTATTGCTTCCGCAATGACCAACATCAATCCTACTACGTCTACAATCAACAACAATGAGTTTGATGGAACACACTTCCGTGTTCAGGCGCGTAACCACGGTATGCACGCTGCTAACAATACTGTAAAGATTGTTGGTGCTGTTGGTGATCAGATTCCAACAACAATTACTGTTGGATACGCCGCAAGTTCTATCGAGAACATTAGTGTTGGTAATAGTGCCACCTTTAACTTCTTTGAGGGTGCTCAGGTAACCGCCGACAATCCTGGTTATGCTTTAATCAACAAAGAGATTATTGCTTACACGGGTGTTGGTAACAATGTACTAACGGGTATCACAACTCGTGGTATTGACAGCACACTTTCTCAGTCTTACACCACTGATACTCAAATCCAAAAGTATGAGTTTGGTGGCGTATCTCTAAGAAGAATCAACAAAGAGCACAACTTCGCATCGGTAACCAACTCTATCGATGGTAAGATTACTCTGGATGATTATTACCTCAAGATTGAGGGTAATAAAGTATTCACCAACTCTGGTTTTGGTGGTGGTAGTAAAGTGAAGGCATCTAAGAACATTCAGTTTGAGTCCATCACTCCACACCTAAGAAACATTACTCCAGAAAACACCACGATGTCTGCTAGGGTTAGAACAACCTCTGCTACTAGTGCTGATGGTTCTGAGATATCTTTCCAGGACCAAGGTTTCGAACCAGTTTCTATCGCTAATGAAACTAGGTTCTCCACGCCTAGAATGATTGCTTCCCGCGAGAACGAGAATTCTAAGTTGGGCGCTTTACCTGCTTCCAAGTCCTTCACAATGGAAGTTACAATCGGAACCACTGATGAGAACGTTTCTCCTACGATTGATGTGTTCGCAAGCACCATCACAACTAGAGGAAACAGAACTAACGCTCCAATTAGCAACTACATTACAGATAGAAGATCTAACACACTTCTAGAAGATCCACACAACTTCAATTACCTAACTCAGGTTATTGGACTTGAGAATCCTGCCTCTTCTCTACGTGTCCTAGTTGATATTGACAAGTCTAGTACCAGTGGTGTAAGAGTTTTATACAGACTCCAACGTGCTGATGGTTCTGAGGTTGACAAGGTATTCGAACTAATGCCTGGTTTCAATAACCTCAATAACAAAGAACAGGTTATTAACCCTGCTCTAAATAACGGTACTCCTGATAGAAACATCAGTGCTGCTCCAGGTCAATTCGTAGAACATGAGTTCACCGCGAATAACCTACCTCAGTTTACTGCTTATCAGGTCAAGATCGAATGTATCAGCACCAGTTCTGCGACACCGGTAAGACTAAGAGACTTCCGAGTTATCGCACTTTCCTGATGAGTTGGTCATTTCTTTACGAGAAACTTTATGAAAAGAGCGAGAGTAAAAGACCACAAAGGTCTTGAGCGAGACATGAAATCACAGGCAATCGTGAATACAGACACGGTTGCCTATGAAAAATATATGGCAGAGAAGGCAAGAGTTCTCGCTCAGAAATCGGAGATTGAGGAACTCCGTTGTGAGATTGCTGTCTTAAAAGCAATGATCCTCAATAAATAAGCTTAGTAAGGTAGAATCTAATGGCAGTTCCTGTCGTCAATCTAGTCATTGAGGAGGGAACAGACTTCCAGAGAACTTACTCTCTGAACAAGTCTGATGGATCTCCATTGGATCTTAGCATCTATGAGTTTGATGCTAAGATGAGAAAGTGGAGTGATTCCGCTGGTAGCATTAGTTTTGGTACCACATATAATGCTGACCCAACACAAGGTCAACTAACTATTAGTTTGACTAATGCTCAAACAGGCATTATCACTGCTGGTCGTTATAATTATGATATTATAATCGAGAACACGAATAATAATAAGAAAACAAAGGTCATAACAGGTCAGGCAAAAATAAACTCGACAGTATCTTGACATGTCAAACATAGTCGTTAGTGACAATGGCGGTTCTGTCTTTAACGTATCTGTTGACGATAATGAGGTAGCAGATGTAAACTTGGTTGGAGAAGGTTCCTCCCCCGTCCAAGTTATAGTACAATCAGTATCTGGAGCAGACTCAAACGTGGCAAGTCTAAAAGATTTGTTGGATGTAAACGCATCTAATCTAAGTGGAACAACAAACAAATTTGTTCTTACTTATGATGCTCCCACTGACAAGTTTAAGTTTGTAAATCCTGATGATGTAATTGATTCTGCTGTTGGTGTAACCACTTCTGATCCAGCACCTGTGGGTCTCACAACACAGACTATTGATTACCTAGATGTAGCACTAGACAATAAGATTGATCTTGACGCGGGTGAATGGTAATTTATACTGGACGTAGACTAGAGTTACTCTAAATATTTGAGTAGCAAAGATCAAATACTCTCTTCATGGGTTCTCCAGTAATTCAGTTTAAGAGAGGTCAATTCGCGAATCTACCAG
>Ga0181398_1000237_pt1 | contig 17010 bp, 19 predicted proteins | sample 21SPOviralmetaG_FD_130127 | JGI IMG/M metagenome (GOLD analysis project Ga0181398, IMG submission 130127) | Marine viral communities from the oligotrophic San Pedro Time Series (SPOT) site, San Pedro Channel, CA, USA - 21 SPOT_SRF_2011-04-29 | ecosystem: Environmental > Aquatic > Marine > Strait...
GATGATAATCTTATCATTACTGACATTCCTATACATAACCCCAACTACTTCAGAGATGATTATCAGATGACAGGTGATTTATACATTAAACCAAATCTTGAAGATCAAACACACTCATGGGAACACATTGTATTTATTCTCACTGGTTATACTTATCTTAACAGACTACCCATGAATGTCTATGTTTGGACTACTGATGAAGTCGTAGGTTTGAGTAAGTACTTCTCAAAGAAGTTGTTAAAGAATTTCTTTTCGTGAGTTATGATTTAAAAAATTAAATGTTGTATATCATATATGTATTGGAGACCACATAAGACCCATTCACGTAAAGACATGATTGAGCTGATCAAACTCTTCAAACTACCAATTGAAGATGTAGAAGATATGAACAAGAAACAAGTCACCAATGCTCTTGTTGCTGTCTTAGAGACTATTAAGACTATTGTTCCAGATGATTATTACTATGGGATACATAGTGTTAATGAACTGAAAGAACATCTTATCAAACCAAATCAGAAGAAACAATTATCAATCAAAGATAAGAATGAAGTAATCAGAGTGAGTAAATTAGTCATTCAATTTGCTAAAGCAGGATTCAATGTAAACTTATCATTCTTTAATACTATGGATGATGTTTACAGTGAAGCAAGAAGAGTAAGTCAATATGGAGATATTCCTTCCATTCGTAGGATGTGTCAACTTCTCAATAAGAATCCATACACAGATGAGAGAGTATATCCAGTGATGAGTTTAAAAACCCAAAATGATCTCAGAGTTAAGAAAGTAACATCACAGAAATATTGGAGATCACTGACAATCAAGAATGAAAAAATCGTTGTTAGATTTGATTGATCATCACTTAAAGATTTACTCAGATTTATTTGTATAAGAGTATGTCCGTAGAAAAAAAAATTAATCGTTTTGTGAATGCTTATATTTACTATCTGTATGATAGAAAACAAAATAGAATATATGTTGGGAGTTCGTACACTAGTTTTAAGAAACGATTATATGATCATAAATATGATTTGAGAGCTTATCTTGGTCAGGCAACAAATAAACAACCAAGGAATTACAGAACATCCTTCGATATTATCATACAAGATGATTATGAAAGTGGTATTCTTGAAAAGTACCCTTGTGAGAATAAAAAAGAGTTACACTTCAGAGAGTCTGAATGGATACTTGCTTTCAGAGAGAAAAACATTGAAGTGATGAATAAGATAGTTCCTAATAAAAATTGTAAGTCACCTACGTTACCAAATTGTTTTTTTCCTTTACCTGATTCTCCAAAGCTTTCTTAATTGGTTCTTTAACATATACCGATAATGCTTCTCCCATACTGTGAGCCATATTATTATTATCTTTTTCTAGTTCTTCTTTGAATGTTCCGTACTTTTCTGTGAGGTAGATCTTCCTTAACATTGTTGTGGAGATATTCTTTCCAGTTCTCTTTTTAAACTCTCTGAGTATTACTTGACTTAATAAATTCTTACTCATTGGTTTTCCATCTGCTCTAACTAACAGATGCTCATTGATAGAAAAATGTATATGAAATCGTACTATCCTTCTTAAATTTTGATTTAACATGATCTTCAGTGATCCATACTTTCTTGATGTCTTATAATCATTAAGACTCATAAACATGATACCTTTACCAGTGACTAAGAAATTACCAACCTTTTTATCTTCTTCATCCATCTGTTCAAAGTCTTTCTGTTGAATTACTACCATCCCAGCAAGATCATTCCTGAGAGGTATTTCTCTGTGAATATTGAGTATTGTATAGATCTGTAGTAATGATCTATCTGATTCTGTTAGTTTCTTTTTCTTTTTCAATTGTCTTGCCCTTAACTCCCTTCCAATATCAGCAATCATTCCATAGAACTCTTCAGCTGTGATTAGATTCTTGAGTTGTTTGTCGCTCCAGACAGAAGAAGCATTTGACTCTTCGTAGATCTTATTAATCTCATCTCTAATCTTTGTATATTTGTTTATCATATCAGTATTCCCACCATCTTCACTTATACTCTGTAAATATATGATAATAGCATTGTAATAGTTTCTCTTTGTTGTATCATTGTAATTCAAATCTTCAATCTTTTGTTTTACTGCCTCTACATCCTTTAACCATTCAACTCCTCCTTGTTCTTCATCGTCTTCACTTAGTAATCTTGATATATTCTTAATGTTCTTTACATAGATCTTTACTGTAGACTCTTTAAGGTCTCGTCCCATCTTTTCACGGCTCTCACGGATCTTTTCATTCAGATTAGGATCCATTATATTTATGTGTATTATGATATACTTAGATTTAAATTCTTAAATATTATGAGTTAATAATTTTTTCTATGATTGGTCTGATATCCTTCCCAAGGTACACTTTTCCTATGTCTTTATCTTTGAAGTGATCTTTATTTACAGTATTATCAGAATGACAGATGCAGATTAAGACTTGTTGAATATCTGTTTTCATACAAGATTTATCATTCCATTTAATCATAGATGCTCCTTCACCATTACCTTTCTTAGCAAATCCACCCATCGAGTTAAAATGTTTCCTTGTATAAAGCATACCTGACTCGTGAATCATTTCCATAGGTGTACATGTTATTCCTGTTAATCTATAGTCTTCGTCAGGATAACAGAATACCATTTGTGGTGTCCCTACTAAACCAACATTCTTTTGTGACTTCATCACACCTAAAGAGTGTTTTAACCAAGTATGAATAAATACATCATCAGTGTCCATATTACCAAGTAACTTGTGAGAAGCTTGTTTAGTCAGCATATTTCTCTTTTGACCAATAGTATATGAATTATGATTCGATTTATAGTTAATCTTAATCTTCAATAAACTCTGTACTTCATCTATCTCTTTTTGTGTTTTGAATAATTTATCCCAAGTTGCATCTTTCTTATCATGAGTATCAAGTATGACCCATTCAAGCTTATCTTTAGGATAATCTAGTCGTTCAAGATTATTTATCATTAGTGGTAACCATTTGGTTCGATTGAATGTTGGAGTTAGTATAGATATCGATGGGTATTCCATTACTACGTATAATAATATAACATACAAAAAATTATCATTGAGAATAAACGAATTTATCTCGTATATCCTTTTATCTTCTTTGCTTTGACCTTATCAGCAAGATCTTTATCAGCCTTTCCCCAAGTCCCAGGTCTCTTCATGACGAAGCTAAAAATTCTTCCAAATGCCCATTGAGATCCTGACATCTTTCCTTTAAGAGTATTAGTTCCTGTTTTTTTACCGTCACTAGCTCTTCGGACGGAGGTTGGATTGCTCTTTCTTGCCCCAAGACCACGGTCATAGACTTGATTAAGTATAGACATGGGGATACCAGTAGTCTTTGATATGTCTCTCTTAGAATGAGAAGTACCTTTTGGAAAACCATATTTCGTATTGTATCTATCCTTGTTTGTTATTACCATTTATATTTATTTTAGAATAAAAATCGTGAAATATTATTATGTAATATTATCATAAATGGTTAAATATGATAAGATGGTTGTAAAAAAAAGTACTAAAGAAGGAAAGAAGTATGTTGCTGTGTTTACTGATTCTTCTTCTGGAAGAAAGAAAGAAACACATTTTGGAGCATCTGGGATGACCGATTACTTAATATCAAAGGAGAAAGACCGAAGAGCACGATACAGATCGAGGCATAAAAAAGATCTTCAGACGAATGATCCAACGAGAGCTGGTTATTTATCGTATTACTTGTTATGGGGGGATTCAACATCTCTAAGAACTAATGTATCTGCTTATAAGAAGAGGTTTCGTTTTAAGTAATTAATCACTCTACAGTGATAGATTGTCTGAATTGTTCTACCTCTCGACACTTTCCTCCTCCCCTCTCATAGGCATATGTCCAACATTTACTCAGAATGTCCAAGATCATTTTCTTGTCTGCCTTTTGTTTTTCACAGTATTTATGAGCAAGTTTCAGATTCCCAACCCAAAGATCCCAAATGAGATACCCTGGTCCTGTGGGTATCCGTCCATCTTGATTCACTGTCTTATTGGGGATGCATTTCTGGTATTCAGCAAGGGCTTCACGAAAGGGGTGATATGTCATACGAAAGGACATATTTGTTGTGTATTGTATGAGTATTGTTTGTTGTGTAGTATTCATGTAATTTACGGTTCAAATTTTGATACCTAGTCAGAATCAGATTCATCTGAAGACGTATCCAACTGCTTCATCTGCTTTTTCAACTTCTTCTCTTGTGCCTTCTTCTTATCTTTCTTCTTTTGCTTCTTCATCTTTTTATCTAGTTCTGCTTGAAGATCTTCTTCAGATCTTGCTGAGGAATATCCATATTGACGATTATCATTAATAGAGAGTAAACGATTTTCTTCAGATCTTATCACCATATTCTTATACTTGTTAAACTGTTGTCTGTAGTATTCATACTTCTCGAACTTTGCTTTGAATTGATAGTAATACTTCGTTGTGATATCGTTCCTCACCTCATCAATGACAGACCACTTTTTAGATTGATAAAGAGAATCATATTTACTTTTCCAGTGTTCTTTTTCTTTCCTTTCTTTTTCAATTAGATTTTCTCTTTCTTCTTCTGTGAGAACATAGAAATACCAGATATCTTTAAAACAATCATATTGATTCTCAGGCATGAGCTTATCAAAGTCATCCTTAACCTTCTTTCTGAACTTTGAACGAAAGACCTTTACATCAGGAGGCATACTCTTCTTCTGTTGTGACCAATGATGTTTAGAGTATCTTCCACCCTTTAACTTATTGAGTTTCATTTCTACGAGATGGTCAAAAGATCTCTTGTACTCTGTTGATTTGAGAAACTCTAAAGATTCATCATGATATTTCTCTTCTTCTTTCTTCCAACGAAGTCTCTCATCAATTCTCTTTTGTCGAGTAACAGGTGAGAAGTCTTCATCTTGTCCTTCATAAGGATCAATGTATTCATCTGGGAGAGGTTCTATAGTCATTTCAATTATATCATTATGATCAGGATTCTCATCAATTTGACCAACCAGAGATTCAATTGTAACCTTCATTATTTCTATTGTACTATTCATACGGAGCAAATCTTTAAATAAAAACCCCTAGATTTATGTGTGAGGATGGAAACCCTGAAAATTTGGGATTTAGCTCTGAAATTCAAAAAGTAGTTCATAGAAATCAATCTCATTACGGGTTATGTATATAAATAGTGTTGGAAACCCTGTTTTTTTATGAGACCATGAAAGTCGTTTAATTTTACAAGTTTGCGAATTCTATTCTGAGAATTTATTTTTTTTATTTTTTTTTTTTTTTTGAGAACAAAATGTTTCTAAATGACTAATTTAAAAGGAGTTGAAAAATCACGGTTTCCACTTTTAAATCAAAATTAAAAGAGAATTAAAAGTGATTCCTAAAAATTGAGTGGTAACCCAAAATCCAATATTTTTACGATTAGGCTGAGTGAAAATGAGGTGGTCGTCCCAAAAATCAAAAATCGGCAGATCCTCCGGTAATTCACGTTAACAACGAAAAAGTTCACATAGTTTTAGATTTTTTTGGTACTTTCTTGGGAGCCTTGTAGTTCTCAAAGATCTTATTTGCTGTTACTTTTTTGTCTTTTTCTAACTTCTTTTCAAGATGAAAGCATTCATTTGAATTATAAGGTTTACCTTTGTTAAGATGATTCTTTACTCTGTGAGGCATAATGTTATATTTGGTATAGTATTATTTAGATAAATTTTTGAATTTAAATTTTTTTGTTTATGATAATAAAATGTCTTTAGTATTACTCTCAAATGACAACACGACTGCCCAGTTTGAGGGTGGTGGAATTGCTCAAGCAAACTCATGGACGAATGTTTTACAGACTCCAATGATAATCCCGAAAAATGCTGAAGTTGCTCTTCAAAGTTTAAGGGTGAACAAAGCTGCTACGACAGCAATAGATTTTCATAATAATACATTTGGTTTATACATTGGTCAAGGTCGTGATGGAAGTGGAAATCTTCCCGATGGTCCTGATGAAGATACAAGGTACGTTTCTCCTGTAACATTAGTTAGTGGAGATTATACAGCACAGAGTTTTGTAGATAAATCACTTCTTCCAGCATTAAGAGAAGGAGTGTTTCACCCTGATTATCAAGACAGAATTAATGCATCTGTTGAAGAAACAGCAACAGGAGACTTTGAAGGATACAATATTAAGTTTGGTGAAGGTGATACTCCTCCTTCAGATGTATTTCCGTCTGATAGTGAGTTTATTGCTGCTGGAGTTTATGATGGAGAACCAACAGAATATTTTACATGGACAAATTCAAATAAAAGATTTACAAGAGCACAAAATCCTGCTGCCCCAGAATTGAGAGGTTATGGTATTGCTACTCGTTATCCTTTATCTGTAAGACAAGGAACACATGTTGCTAACTTTGCGAATGCTGGTGATGAATGGGCAATTGGTCTTTCTAGATATGCTGATGGTGCTAAACAGATAGAAGGACTTGCCGAGGGTTATTTTGCTATTCCTGGTTGGGCACAAGAAAGTGCTGGAGATTGGTATGACTTTGGTGCTATTAAAGAAGATGATAAATTATTAATTTATCATGCTGTTGTTCAAGATGACTCTAAAAAACTAAAAATGAGAGAAGTAAAATATTATGGATATACTGGTGCCGAAATGACAGAAGCATATGATCTTGGAACAAATGCTTCAGGTTTCAATGAAGTTGAGTTTTTCTTAGATGGTGAACAAGTAAATGTTTATTTAAGTAAGAGTGGAGGAGGAAGGACTCTAATTTGTTCTCCTGATCTTGGAACACCAGGAAAGGATAATTATCTCAAACCAATCAATCAATCTTGTCAATACTTATATCCTAAATATGAAGTTGTTACTGATGCTGCTTATATCACAATGGTTCATAATACTGGTGTAGATGTTCAGAATTTCAAGTATGATGGTGTAAATGATGATAATACTCTAACATTCCAAGACTTCTATGCTACTGGTAAGGTTGGTCCGTTTTTTGTGACACCAAAAGAACCACTATCAAGGGCAAATAAAATTTTAAATATGTGTCGGATAGGTGACATAGACACTGTATACAATGATTTTACTCCTGATCATATTGGTGATGAACATGTATTCCTAAAGTACTCAGCTACTCTTCCTACGATTGCTCTAATTGTTGCTCCTGACACTACATACTATAAACCAAGTAATCGTGCTAATGCTGCTAATGTTCTTGGTTTTGACGGTGAGACTGTAGTTGATAATCCTGTTCAGACAACTGGATTCAAGACTTTTACTTCTCACGAAACACCTAAGAATCTTGTACGGAACTCTATGTTCTGCCGACTAACTTCATTAACTCAAAAGTCTTCAAATGGATTTACTGGTAATGAGTCTAAGATATTATACCACTGTCCTCGTTTTGATAATGCTGGAAGAGATTCCGGAGAGCTATATTATGAACCTGCTGAAAAAACTTATCTTGATATATCAAACCCGAGTGATATACAAGTTAATTCATTCTCAGTTGACTTTGTAACTAGAGATGAAGTTTTAATTAATGGTATGATGGGTAATTCAACAGTAATGCTTCATATAAGAGAAAAGAAATAATTAGTTTTCCAATGATAATAATAAAGTTTTCATAAATTCAAAAAAAATTTCTATGGTAAGTTTATAAAAATGACGGATGTTTTGAATGAAATTGTAAACGACCCTGAAATGATCATTATGACGGATGAAGAAGATGATGCCGAAGGTACAGTTGAAGATTTTCTTAATGGAATGGTTGATGAAAGAGAACCCGTCGATCCTGAAGATGTGTTTGAGAAGAAACATCAAGTAAAGGAATCTACAGGACCTACAGTTGAACCTATTAAGAAAAAGGATAAACCTGTTAAGTTGACTAAGAGTGGTCGACCTCGTAAACCTATGTCAGAAGAGGCAAAGGCACGATTAGAAGCTGGTCGTAAGAAAGCACTTGCAGCTCGTAAGGAGAAAGCAGCAATCAAAAGAAAGGAAAAGGAAGAGCAGTTGAAACTTCGTCAATTAGAGATACAAGCAGAACAAGTAAAGAGGGAAAAGAAGAAGAAGGAACTAAAGAGAGTAATTAATGGTGAAGAATCTGATGAAGAAGAACCTCAACCTCAACCTGCCCCTGCTCCTCAACCAGCACCTCAACCTCAATCTTCTCAGAGTGTGTCTGTGAATGCTAAAATAGATGATGATGTTATACAGAAGGCAATCCAAGAAGCATTAGAGAAGAATGAAATGATGAGACAGAAAAGAAAGGCAGAGAAGAAGGCAAAGCAGAAAGAGGACGTTGAGAAGGCGAAGGCACAAGAGAAGATCAAACAAGCAATTTATCCACCTGACAGGACATATATGGGTGATCAGGGATTTTGGTCTCAAAATGTGTTCTTTACTCAGTAAATCTTAAAAAAAAATCTATGTATGATATAATAAAGAATTAAACCATGACTATTGCTTATATTACTCTGACAAATGAGGGTTATGTTGATTACACTAAAAATTGTATTGAGAGTATGAAGAGATGTGGTTTGAATGACTTCTTAGATATATATTGTATTGATAAAGGTGCTTTTGAGAAGTTGGGTGATTATCCAAAGAAATATCTATTGGATATACCTGAAGGTGATATTGAGAGTGATTTTCAACAATTCAGAAAGGGTAATTGGAATAAGGTAGTATATCAGAAGTTTCGTTGTATTCATAGAGCATTAATTGAGAATGACTTTGTTTATTTTACCGATGGTGATATTGTATACAAGAGTGATAGATTTATCAGAGATCTAAATAATAGAATGGATGACGATGATATTGAATTATTGATCCAGAATGATAAACAAGATGATAATGATGATAGTGAACTATGTTCTGGTGTTATGTTTATTAGATCTAATGAAAGAACGAAAGCTTTCTTCAATCCTGAAATGATTGATATGGATACGATTCAGTGTGATCAGATACATATTAATAAAGTAAAGAGTCAGATACGATATGAAAAATTACCATTACGAAGATATCCAAATGGATATTATCATAGAACGAAAAATCCAAATGGGTTTCTAATTCACTATAATTATTTGATTGGTAATGATAAGAAATCAATGATGGTGAATGATAACAATTGGTTTTTAAATTAATCCTCAAAAAAATCTATGTGAATTATAAATGAATTATCCTCAAGTTGTTCCTATAAAGGCAGAAGACAATGGACAAGCTAAATATCACCATCCTAACCTTCCTGATGTTGGAGTTGGTGTGAAAGGTGAAGGAGAGTGTTTACTTATGATTTCCCCGAGACAAACTGGGAAGAGTACTGTAATTTCAAATTTGTTTCTCAATGATAATTTCTATGGTCAAGAATTTTTCGATGATGTAATTGTCATTAGTCCTACAATCAATTTAGATCGATCTTCTAGATTCATGAAACAGAGATATCAAACATTTGATCAATATAGTCCTGACATCATAGATAATCTTCTCCATAAACAAATGTCATTTGAAGAAGATGAAAGACCTGAGATTGCTGTCGTACTAGATGATATGGTAGGAATCATGGATAAGACTATTGCTAATTTAGTCACAAGGTCAAGACATTACAATATTAAGTTATTAATCATATCTGTACAGAAGTTCAGGGGAGCTGTAGATCCAATCATAAGAGCCAATGCAACTTCTGTGATTGTTGGAAGTCCTTTCCCAAATCAACGTGAACTTACAGCAATATCAGAGGAGTATGGAGATATTTTTAATGGACCTAAGAATTGGATGAAGTTGTATAAGAAGGCAACCCCTAATAGATACGATTTTGCTTTTATGAAGATGAGTAATCCACCAGTGATGTTTAAGAATTTTGAAAAGGTCATAGGAGTTGGAGGATCTGAAGGACCCGAATCCGAAGATATGGATATTGAAAAAAATGAAGAAAATCCAGAGTGAAAATAATATATTAATACTCTATAAACAATATGGATATGTATAATATGAGTTCTGCTCTTTCACAGGGTAATGCTTTAACATCAGGAGTCGATAATTTGAATGAACAGATAAGACAGCATAACGATACTCTTGTTAAGAATGCTAAGGATGCTGCTAAGAATGCTGTTGCTGGTGACAAACAAGCACTTCTTTTTGGTGGTATAAAGGATGCTATTACTGAAGGATCTGCTCTTTCTAATTTTAACTCTAAGTTGTCTGCTTATCAAAAATCACAACAGGCAACTGGATTTGGTGGATTTAGTGAAGTAAAACCAACTGATTCAGATTTTACACAAAAGGCACAACAAATGGGAGAAGGCACCCAAAGGGATTACAGTGAAGAACTTAAGTCTGGAGGAAAGCCAAAACCAGCAGCAGGAGAGGTAGAATCAGAAGGGGGAGTTGAAGGTGGAGAACTAACTACATCTGAAGATGTTAATAGAGCAGGTAATCTTGCTGATGAAGCAGGTGAAGTAAGTCGTGGTGCTAGGGTTGCTGGAGCAATAGGAAAGGGAGTTGGGGTAATTGGTGGTCTTGCTGCTGGGGGTATGGATTTATACGAAGATTTTAAAGATCATAAGATTGAAGGAGATAATATTGGTGAAAAGATTGCTAATATTGGAACTATTGGTGGTGCTGCTCTTGATATGATTGGATTGATTCCTGGATTTCAACTTGCTGGAGTTGTTGGTGCTGGTCTTCAGGCAGCTTCGGGAGTTCTTGAAGCAAGTTCTGAAGCAGTTCATGAAGGAACTAAAGAAGCACAAGATTCTACTCCTGCTCCTGTTGATGAGACACCTCAAGTTGCTCAGGCAAGTCTTGCTGGGTCGTATGCTGCTCAAAGGTAATTTTTGTATAAATAAATTTTTTGAAATTTTTTTGTTATAAGATATATAAACACTATGTCTGAAACTTCTGGATTCTTCGTTGCTCAGAATAAGATTCCCCTTGATGAAACTTATGTTGCCATTCCTTCTCAGAATGGTTTAACTTATGATGCTCAGAAACTCATTGAGTTTTACATCCCTCCTAATGTTGATACATTCAAACCCAAGAACTCGTATCTTCAATTTGATTTAACTCTTGCTCAAGATACTTCGGCATCTAATACTCGTCTTCAACTGGATGAACTGATTGGTGGACAGTGTCTAATTGATACTATTCGTATCCATTCGGGTGATAAGACTCAACTCCTTGAAGAGATTCGTCATTATCCTGTTCATGTTGCTATGAAGTATGCTTATCATTCTACACCTACTCTTCGTGACCTTCGTGCTTTAAATGAAGGTTGTGGTATTTGGACACCTGACACTCGTGGTACTCGTGGTACTTCAAAGTCTATCCTTGCTAATCACAAGTTTAGTCCATACTACAAGTCGGTGAGTGGAACACAAACTACAGCATTCACAAACACTAACTCGTATATTCAGTGTAAACTAAAACTTCCTCTTCACACTGGTCTTTTCCAGAATGATAAGGTTGTTCCATGTGGATTAATGAATGGTCTATTTGTTACTATTCTCACTAGTGAAAACAAGAGAGTCTTCCGTCAGTTAGACTCTGTCAATGCTTCAAGACGTCTGCCACTCAATCCAATCTTCCATTCTGTTAATGGTGATAATCAAGCTCCTGCTTCATGGGGAACTACTGCTGCTGGATCTACGGATGTATTTTATTGTCGTGTCGATAATAACAACTTTGAAGTTGATAATTTCCCTCTGGTTGTTGGAGAAACACTACAGTTCATGGAAGCTGATAGGACTGCTCACACTCTTACTGGAAATAACAGCATCAAGCAGATTGAAGTTGAAGGTAGTGGTTCATCTAAATTTGTTAAGGTTACTCTCAATGCTTCTTGTGAAATAGATGTTGCTATGGATGCTACTGGAACAGAAAGATATTTCTTATATTCAACATCTGTCAGGGATGCTACTACATACAATCCAACATATAGTATGAGTAATGTAGAACTTGTCTTATGTCAAATAGATATGGGAGCAGCAGCAAAGGCAGAGATACAGAGAGATATGAGAGAGGGTAAGATGATGGTTTATGATTTCTTATCTACTCAAGTTTATAATTACTCACAGCTTCAAGGTGATCGTGTTGCTAATATTGGAATACCTGCTAATCATCAAAGGGCAAAGAGTATAGTATGTGTTCCTACTGATGCTTCTGTATATTCGATTAAGAATTCTATCTCGTGTACTGGAACTTATCAAATACATGCTAATTCTCATGATAGTTTACTCCTCTCAAGTCAAAGTGGGATTGCTGGAATTAGTGATAGACTTACTGAATACTTCTTCTTCTATGATGGTCGTAATCAACCAAGTCTTAATGTCAAGACAGAGAAGATTTCTTCTAAGACTTCTATTGATGCTATTCCTCTCCTTGAACTTGACAAGGCACTCTTCCAAGCAGGAATGCCAGCACTCTCGATGAATAGATTCCAAGATAACTTTGCCATTGGTCGTGCCTTCTCACTCAACAATGGAACATACGACATGAGAGATAAAGACTGCCGTCTCAATGTATATTATCAAGATAGTACTAATGGTCCTACAAAGGATAAATTATGGTGTAACTTCGTATACCATATAAGACGTATTAATATTCGTGCCGACTCTGTTCAGCTGGAGGTCTAAATTATTTAAAAGAATATTCGTTAAATAAAACAATGACTCCCGAAGAAAGAAGAGAATATCAAAGAAAGTACAGAATAAAGAATCGTGCTTACATACGTGAGTATCAGAGACAATGGGAAAGAGATAATAGATTGAAGGGTTTGAGGAAAAACAAACCTAGAGTTCCTAAAGAACCATTTAAGGTTAAAACTGGATCATTTATCATTAGTTTTGATTAGTCATCATTTTTGAAAATTTATCATTTAAAAATATTATGTAATACTTGTATAATAAACAAAGTAAAAATATGAGTATTATATACAATGAAGTTCAGCCGTCCAATGTTAATTCTACACAAAAGATTTCATACAAGAAGGGTAATCCAATTGTCAACTTTCTCATAGGATCTCAACCCCACCTTTTAGATGCAGGATCAGTTCGTATCTCTGGTGAAATTGAGTTCTTCAAAGATGCCAATGAAGCAAAACCAACTACGGCAGATCAACTTGCTATTGATGAGAAACTTGCTGTTTACTCTATTTTCGAGAAAGTAACTATTACATCCCAAAGATCAAGACAAGTTATTGAGACTGTAAATCATTATGGTCGTTTCCTATCAACTTACATGAGTTATGTGAACTCTAAGTCTGATAAACAGACTCACATGAATCAGATGGGTCTTACTCTTCCTAACTATGAAACTCAGAAGAGAGAGCTAGTTGATTTCCCTGCTACTACTCATGGTAATCGTTTCTGCCTCCATATTCCAACAGGGTTCCTTTCATCTGGGAACTTGATTCCTCTATCTGGTCAATCTCTCGGTGGTGTTGAAATTTCACTTAACCTTGCTCCAGATGCTCAGGTTCTATATGCTCAGAATGGAACTACTACTGGTCTTACTGAGGCATTCTACCAACTTTCGAACCTTCGTCTTCACTGTGAGGTAATGGTTCCTCCAGATCCTCGTTCTATGCTTCCATCACAGGGACAACTCACTTACAATGCTATTACATCGTATTTCAATGTAATTAACTCTGCTAATGCTGTTGTCAACTTCAATCTTGGAACATCGAGAACTCTTGGTGTTTTCATGAATATGTGTCCTTCTAAGTATTTGAACAATCTTAAGTTTAACTCATTTGCTACTACAACACCATTAAACTCTGATGGAACTCAGGCAGATATTAGGCAGATAATCTTTACTCGTGCTGGTCAGAGAATCCCTGTTAACTTCAATATTGATACAAATGTTAAGGATTCTGCTTCTACTGCTGTTGTTGATCCTCAACAGATTACGTTTGGTCGTAATGCTATTAAGTCTGGTCTTAACATGAGATCTGAAGTCAGTCCTGTTAATACTAACAGAGTTTACACTGGTGATGTTCCTCCTCTTACTGCTGATGGGGGACCTATGGAAATCATTGGAGTTCCTTTTGACACTGTAGGAACTGGTGTTGGTATGGATTTCTCAACTGTTCCTTTTGGTGTACAGATGGAGTTAGGACTTACTACTGATTCTCCAAATGCTCTCTTCTTGTTTGTTCACAGCCGACAGACACTCGTATACAATGAGACTGGTATTCAAATAGTTTCGTAAGTTTTTTCATTTTCTCAATGATAATTTTTTTTGTTGTTCATAATAAAATGTCTGACGATGAATATAAACCGTTTGTTTACGAGGGTGTCAAATACCTATTAACTGAAGATAATGAAGTTGTGACTAAGGACTACGATTATATGGGTGATCTTCAAGAAAACGGTCGTGTCGAATGGATTGATGAAGAAGCCAAAAAGAAACATGAAAAATTTAAATCACAATTGAAACCCAAACCCCCATCCAAACCCAGAGAAAGTGTTCCTGGACAATCATTCGAAAGTTTCAAAGTTGGAGAGGGTATTAGATTTAGATTGAAGGATAATCCTAGAATGATCTTTGGTACGATTCAAACATTATTCAAGAAAAGTGAGAAGATGAAGATAAAAGTAAAGAATGATAGTAAACAATATGAATTTAAAGATTTGATAAAACCAGAAAAAGCTACGAAGACGGATGTAAATAAATACGAAAGTGCCACTTTCTTAGAGAAGGGTGATAAGGTTATATTCAAACCACCATGGATTAAGTCACTTGTTCCTGGTGAAATTACTGGTAGAACAGCAGAAGGTAAATGGAAGATTTCATCACCTACCGGACAGTTTACGATTGCTAATGATAATCTTCTTGCTCAGGTAAAGAAAGGACAAGGTAGACGGATAACTGAAAGACAGTATGAACTTGCTGTAAAAGCATTAAAGAACAAACAAGAAGATGCACAGAAACAAGCAGCAGCAGCACCAGAAGAGGCAACACCTTCACTACCAGAAGAAGGAACTCCACCCCCGAATAAGAAGAAACAAGAAGATGATACCGAAGATGAAGATGATGAAGATTATACAGAAGAAGAAGCAAATGAAATAATGAGGCAAATGATGAAGATGGCTTTCTTGTATAAAGAGGCACGACTAAGAAAACAGATGAAAAAGAATATCAGTAATTTGAAGGGAATAAAGAATCAGACTGAATCAGTGAAGAAAGAGATTGCTAAGAGAGAGAAAAATCTGAAGAAAATATTAAGTACAGACAAGGAGTTTGAAAAAGAATTAAGAGAATACAAAGATGATGTTGATAACAACAGACAACCTTATGATGTAAAACAAATGGTCGACTGGTCAAACAGTATGGGTTACAAAAAATTGAGAGAACTTGCTGATAAAAATTTTCCAGTTGAGTGATTGAAAAAAAAATCTATTATTATCATAAAGAATTAAAATGTAAGATTATTGTAAATGCCGAAGAAGTCAAAAGCACCAAAAACGATCCCACCTCCCAAAGGTTATCATTTTATGCCAGACGGTAGTTTAATGAAAGATAGTAAGATGAAAAAGAAAGCTCCTAAAAATAATAAAGGTACTAAGAAAAGGGGTAAGAAGAAGAAGTACTAAACGGATAAATTTTTTTTTTTCTTGAAATTTTTTTTATGTGTTATTATCATAAAATAATAATGGAAGTCCAAGAACAAATTCCTGTTGCTCCTCCTCGTATGGACGGATCAAATGTTCCTGATCTAATTAAAGTGGGTGCCATTCAGACTAATATGAGTATGGATGTTCACTCTGATGTTTTAGACCCGATTGTCTGTAATCAGTCTAATGCTCGTTTCGTATTCCAGAACAAAGGTTATTTAAGTGAAGGGTCTCGTATTACTCTTGCTTGTGAAGGTAATGCTTCTGTTGCTCTTGGAGCATTTTTCCCTGTTAATGTTGGTGTTCATTCATTAATTCGTCGAGCAACTCTTAGTGTTGGTGGTCAGACGGTTTGTGAAATAGATGATTACAATCATTTCAAGGCATTTGAGAGCATGTTCCTTTCAAGTGAAATAAACAGAGATCGTGAGGCATACATGTCTGGTCGTCTACTTGCTCATGATTTCAGATATAATGCTTCTACTAATGCTGACGGAAACAGTAACACGAAGGCTAACGATTATGGTCTTGTGACTAATGTTGAATATGATGGTGGTGGATTAGTTCAAGAACCTCCTCTTGAAGTTAATAACAAACCTGTTTTCTCTGTAACTCTTGGAGAACTATTCCCTTTCATGAAGGGAACTAATCTTCCTCTGTTTGCTATGAAGCAAGAAGTAATTATTGATTTAGTCTGGGAACCTGCTGGTGATGGTCGTGTCAGTATTTCTGACAATTCTGATGCCGGAACAGCCATTCAGATCATTACAAATGAAGTTAAGTTAGTTGCTGATTACATTTTCTATGATGGTGAAATTATGTCTCAGCAGTTAAACTCTATGATGGGTAAGTCTACTACGTTTGCTTACAATGATTATCGTCTAACTAAGACATCTCTTTCTGTTGCCAATGCTTCTAACTCTGTAAGAAATCTTGGTGGTGCTGGACGACTAGTAACTAAGGTAATTTCATTCTTGAACGATGATAATCGTGATGCCAAGAATATGACTAACAAGTATGGTGCTGTTGCTCCTTCAAGAGATTATGCGAATCCAACAAAGTTTAATAGTACTCTTACGACTAACATTCGTATGAATGATTTCTTTGTATTCCCGATTGATCTATCTAACTCAGCTGTCTTATTTGATAAGACTTCTCGTGCTGTTGGATCTGTTCCATTTGTAACTCGTGAGGAATATTCTGGTGAAGGCAATACTCTTACATCTGCAACATTTGAGGCACTTGCTCAGAATGCTTCTGTTGGTATTGGAAGCAACTTTTTCTTCCAAGCATACAAACTACCTGCTGGTCGTGTCAATGCTCGTGGTCTTGAACTCACAACTAAGTTTAGTGGATTACCTGC
>Ga0181398_1000238_pt1 | contig 16927 bp, 7 predicted proteins | sample 21SPOviralmetaG_FD_130127 | JGI IMG/M metagenome (GOLD analysis project Ga0181398, IMG submission 130127) | Marine viral communities from the oligotrophic San Pedro Time Series (SPOT) site, San Pedro Channel, CA, USA - 21 SPOT_SRF_2011-04-29 | ecosystem: Environmental > Aquatic > Marine > Strait...
AATACTGCGTTACCAGTTCTACCATAGAACCCAGTAATACCAGCACTTGATGGACCAGCAAAACCAATGTGTCTGACTTGAATCTCTACGGCAAGACCAGGTGCTGATACAAAAGATAAAATATTTTCAGCAACAGTATATGCCCTTACAGCACTAGTATCGTCAGGATATTGTACAACACCATCAATCGTAACTAAAACGCTCTCATTGTTCGGTGGAGTCTTTGAGAGAGTAAATGTAGAGGTACTACCATCACCAGTGAAATTATCTACTACATTATCCGAGATATCAAAGGTTGGAGCACTACTTGCAATCAATCTTCCAAAGAATTGATCAGTAGAAGCAGGAGCAGCAGAAAATATAATTGTAGAGGTATGATCTGCTGCGTATCCTGTTGAAGGTGAATCTGTATTATCGTGTGGTTCTTGAATGACACCATTAATGGACAGCATCAACTGACCAGATTGACTTATACCTGCCCTAGTTCCATTCGTATGTGTTGCTTTGAACTTTGTATTTACACCATCAAAAGCAACATTAAGTGTATGAGATGCCCCTACACCTAATCCTGTGAGGTTGATTGCTGTTCCAGCAGCAGCATTATTCGCACTACTCGCAAGTTTGAATGTATGCCTATCTTCTACAATAATATAGTATACGCCATCAGAAAGACCTGTGATAGCAGTTCCACCACCATCATTATATGTTACCCTCTGACCGGTTACAAAGCGGTGCTCACGCTCCGTAATCGTGTCGTTAGCAACAGAAACAACAGCAGCACTTGACCCATCAAAAGTCAGAGTAAATGACGAGATTTCATCTAGTATTTTAAAACTATTTGCTTCACCAGTTGCAGGGCGCTGACCGATATAAGGCATTTTGCTACTACTATTTTTTAATATTTATCCTACAAATTAACCACTAAAATAATTTTTTGCTAATACATGAGTTCAAAAACTTAAGCAAAATATTATGATTGATTATTTGAACCTGGAGTTACACTAGGTTTAGAACTGAAATTAGCAGGAACTTCAAAATGTTTGGGTGGAGTTAAATTAGGATCAACATGGATATTGATATATCCCTGAACAGCATCTTCCAATTCTGCAACTCTTTTAGCACCTAATGCAGTTTTACACCATGCAATCAAAGTTGCCTCTCCAGGACCCTCCATCAAGTCAGCATAATTTGTCCATTCATTTACAGGTATATCTGATTTCTGACCACTAAAAGGAACTTTCCACATTGTTTTTTTAGTTACACCATTTTCTGTTCCATATATTCCACAAGTAATAAACTTGATATAATTATCATCAGTGGGATCTGTTTGTAAGAACTCTACGTGCCATTCAAATGATGCTGCCATTTTTATAATTTATTTTCTTATATTTATATCACATATGTGTTTGTTCGATAGTAAGAGGTTCTATAATCAACTTACCATCAGAATCTGTCACATCTATTTCAGGAGATTTAATTTTATCATCTTGTCTTTCTCCAATAACCATCCAAGAAATAGTATCTGTGCAAGAACTACTCTTTGCAGTGATTGTTAGTATATTACCAGAAACAGATCCCTTCACTGCTGTCCATCCAGTTTCATTTGATGTGAAACATTGTACATCACGATTTAATAAGACAAAAGTACCATCAGTCATATTAGAAACAGTATCAATATTGATTGATGCTGTTCCATTTACTAAATCAACTTTACCACGATATATGTTATCACATTGTGGACCCTCAATAACACTATGAACAAGATCGTGAGTATATTTTTTAGATGGGTGTGGGTGTACAATTCTAAATGTTTTAGTTCCTGCTGTGAGTGTATTCGTAACATGAACTCCAGTACTTTGATTACCAACACTCAATACTACACTACTGCTGTTCGATGGATGATCTTCAAAGAAACGACAACCATAGTAGTTTCTATGACCACCAAGATTTATTCCAGTATGATAACCTAATATTAATTTTGGATAGGGGAATGACCAACCACCACTTGATGAACTAAATCCATCTTGATACCCGAATCCATATGAGAGTTGGGTAGCGAGAGTAGGAGCATTGCTGTTATTTTGAACAGAGGTATTTGTTCGGAAATAACCTTGCTGCCGATATGTAGTATCATAAGCTTGTTGAAGCTCACCATTCTCCTTTATACGGAATCTTTCATAAACTTTGTGTTGATTAGATGAGTCAGTGCTATCAGGGTGTGTATAAAATCTTAAATCAGTTCCCCAATTATTAGTGGCGACTCTACTGCAACCGATCATAGCTTTCAGAGATCCATGATTAAACACTAATGTTGCAAGAGCGTTCGCGCTATTACTAGACTCTTGTATTTCTATTCCAGTTCCTGATGTACTGTCAGCAGCAGTTATATTCAGATCTACCGTTGTAGAAGATCCACTTACAGTTTTACCTCTGACCTTTATAGTGGGATTTCCTGTAGTACTAGTAACGGGTGTGGTCGAAGCAAGACCGCCATTAAGTATGGCATTTCCGAATTTATCTACGACTATACGTGTATTTCCTGCTCCGTTTGTTGATAATCTAAATGATTCGGAGTTAACATCAGCGTAAAATGCACCAAGATGAGTACTGTCAGACTTCTTAAATACAATACCTGCTTGAGAACCATTACCACCACTATTGGTTGCTCTCAAACAAATTGTCTCTGAATTAGAATCTGATTCCTGAATAGTTAAAGGACTATTACCATTTACGGTAACAGTACCCGCCTTGCCCATTCCAATTTGACCATTAGAACCTATACGAAGTCTTTCACCCAATGCACCACCATTTTGGGTTTGAACTATAAAACCACATCCTCCACTTCCATCTTTCTTGGCATTAATTCTAAAGTTGTCGCCACTAGTATCAAAAGAACCATTTGGATTAGAAGTGGCACCTTCAGGAGTAAATTGTATTGTTCCATTCGACTTTATACGAATTCTTTCTCCTCCACTATTTCCGAAGTACATATCAGCACTCTCACGGTTGATGAAATATGCTACTCCACCAGTTGATATAATATCAAGACCATCAAGATTTCCTTTTCCAGTCGTTCCATCACTTAACTTAAGTCTTGCACCATCTGTCGCAGTGCTATGAACACTTAAGTTTGTTCCATAGTTACTATCAGGCGTGTTGTCACCAATTCCCACATCTCCTGATGGGTCTACTCGCATTGCTTCGGTGCCGTTTATTCTAAACAGCATTGAAGTATTATTGCCTGTAGCGTTGAATCCGGGAGAACCACTGGTGCTAAGTTGTCCGATTTCTAAATAATACTCGCCGCTGCCTTGTCCACCGACCTTCAGAGCAGCACTGTTGTCATTCCTTACATGTAATTTTGTATCTGGAGATGTTTCATTAATGCCAACATTACCATTAGAATGTACATGGAGTGCTGTTCCAACTCCCCCAATTCTTAACTGTACAGTTGAACCTTGAAGACCATTAGGAGCATATGCAGAAGTAGTTCTATTATAAGAAACAATTGCATTATTGCTATTTGGATTAAACTCTAATCCATTGGCACCATCACTTACAACTAATTTTCCCAGAGGATTATTAGTTCCGATGCCAACATTACCGGCAGAAGTTATACGAAGTCTTTCATTATTTTGAGTTGAGATTGCAAATGTACCATCTGCTGGTCTGTATAATGCTGCTGCTGTTTGTGGTGTTGATGATTGATCTCCAGAGAAATCAATATATGTTGATTGAATATTCAGGTTTCCATTCTTAATTTGTTTAACACCAGACTTGTTTATGTAAAGTGCTTCATTAAAAGTCGCACCATCCATAACTCTGAAAGCAAGTTCAACTTCTTGAGTTCCAGGACTGATTCCAGTAATAGAGGCATATCCTGTACCAGAATTTCTAGCTCCAAATAAAATTTCACCAGCAGTACAACCTGCTGTAGTACTTTCATTGAAGATTTTAATAACACCACCAGCTGGTGTATATGCTGATGTACTATATGCGGTATTATCGTTATATTTGATAGAAAGAATACGACCTGGAGCTCCGTCATTAATACCAATATAACCATCAGATGCGATACGAAGTCTTTCACTAGAACTTCCGCTTATTGTCGATCCACCTGTAGTTGTATAGAACTTAAGTTGACTGCCGCCATTGCCACCACTCGATGCGGAATTACAGATAATAGCAGCTTGCAAACCTGCAGCGTTTGAGTCGGTATCGTGACCTTCAAAAAGAATGCCGCCAGTAACTTGATTATTTGATTGTGATACGTCTGTATCTTCAAATCTGATCAGGTTTTTGGCGAGAGTGAAGTCAGCACCAATGCCGTGATTTGAATCAGAAAGATGAAGTTTATCTTCTGGATTAGTAAGTCCGATACCTAATCGACCATCTGCGTCTAAGATGATATTATTTGAAGCAGTAGTTCCGCCGTCAGAAACTATGCGGAATCTTTCATTACCACCAGTCTCTACAGAAAATGTATCAGCAGCAGGAAATCTGATTGCTGTGTTGGGGTCACTATCATGAATAATCTTATCAGCAATGGTTAGGTCACCTTTAAACGTGGCATTACCATTACCACTAATAGTTGCCTGTGCAGTGCTATTACCAGGTGTATAAGCGTGAAATACTGCACCGCCACCAGAAACACACCCATAAAATTGACCACCGACAGCGATAAAGGATCCTATATTTCCAGTATATGGAATACCTCCCCATTGTTGATTGCCAAGATTGGTTATTTGGCAAGTACCACTACTCCCAAACGTGCCAGTAGTACCAGCAACTGTTCCACCAGAAGTTATATTACCAGTTGCTGTGACTGCACCACCATCAGCAACACTAAAGACTTCACTAGATCCATCATAAAGATTAAAGATATCTCCACTACCACTCTGGGTAATTGCTACACCAACCGTTGTATTATTTGCTGCTACTTCTAACTTATCAACTGACGTTACTTCTGTATCCAGGGTGGTAGTCGTTCCATCTACCTGAAAGTTTCCTAAAACTCTGAAAGTTTGTGCCGTTACAATACCAGTATAGTACGCATTGGTAGCATTCAATCCCGTAGAATGCAAGAAAGAATCACCGATAACATACCCAGTTCCGGGTGTGCTACCGATACCAGCGGGTCCAACTTTAGTTAACGCCATCTATATTATCAGATTTTCTATTATTTAGCGTTCGCAGTCTGGAATGATGACTCTGCGAAGGCAGCAAAGATGTAAGTTGATCCACTTTGGTTTTGGTGTGCATCAGCATGTCTCAATTTAAATCCATTAGATAGGAAATCCATTCCAGATTCAGTTGATTCTGTGTTAGAAGAACTTGGAAGAAGATGTTTATTGTTTTGATTAGTTGGGCATCTTGAAGAATCAAATAATCTCCAGTTTTCATCACCAGAACCATTAGTCTTCTTAATCAATACCCATGCAGGTTTAAATCCACAATACACAAAAGTACCATCAGCATTTCCATTTCCAACATAACTTCCAAACCTACTGTAACCTTCTATTTCTGCCCAGGCATATAAGATACAACTACCTTGATTAATGAGACCAGATCCATGTGTTAATACTGTTGATGTTGGTTCAACTCCACCCCAAGCTGCTGCATTACCGGTAGTTGCTGCAGTTGTGTCAAATTGTAACCAACCAGATGCACCCAGACTTTGATGATACGTATACCAACCTGTTGTATTAGTATGTGGTTTATAAATCCAGAAAGCAGGTTTCTTACCAAGTCCATGTCCAACTGTACTTGTACCACTTGTTTGACCTGTAAATTTAACAATACTAAATCCAGCATCCTGATTAACACTCACCTGTGATGTGAGAGTTCCATCACTGTTTGTTACTGCTTGACCACCTGCTTTCCAACACCAGGCAACATATCCATAAGGACTTTCATTCCAAGCACCAGCATTATTAGCACCAAGATCAAAACCATCAGAATTAAATCCAGTAAAGTTAATACTTTCATTGCCTTCTACATCTGTTGTATTTGATTCTAAAACTTGTCCAGAACCTCTAACAACATCTATGAGTTTATGATCACCAGCTGTGCCTCTTTTCTTGACCCAGACTAGATCAGGTTGGAATCCAACTTTTCTAATAGATTGAGATCCATCACTTCCATTAGTTCCCTTACCAGTATAAAGCACACACTTAAAGTGCTTACCAGGGTCAGAAATCGCAGGAGTAGGTAAGTTATCCTCACATAATGCTAGGAAACCAGTTGGGGGTTGATAATGGAACTTACCTTTACCACTACCATCAGTGTAACACTCATCAATTTCAGACACAATGACATTATCAAGAGAATACGTAGAAGCATTGAATCCAGTAATACTGATTACTGAAGATCCATGAACTACAAAAGAATAAAAGTTTCCAGAGGAAAGACCATTGGGGGAGACAGATCCATCAACAGCAGTCATATATCCTTGATCATTCTGAATTCCAAGGTTAGCTGGTCCTGTCGTATATTTAAATGAAAGTAGATAGGTCTTCTTAGGATCAATTGTTCCGTCAGCAGATCTTAATGATACTCTAGAATAATGACCGCTGGGAACAGCAACATCCAACTCCGTGCCGCCAGAAGCAACAGTCCAATCAGTATGATTGCCAGTATTAGATGATTGATGCCATACACTATCAGCAGTTGAACTATTGATGCGATTCTTATTTAATGCGAACCGATTACCAAAGGTTGGATTCTGACCATAGTTTGCTATAATGGTTGGTGTTTTACTGCTGTAGTTATCACCACATATAGTTAATAGGTCTTCATCAGATGGTAAATTAGTATATGCTGCATTGCTGTTTGACGATGGATTACCTGAAGCACTCCAGGATCCGTTTCTACCCCACCAAATGGATGAGTTATCAATATCGACAGCCATCATAATTATGTTACCATCAGAAAACGCACCACCATAAGAAAGACCTGTACCTGACTCACCGTTAGCTTTATTTCCATTATCTCCACGAACTACCCAACAATTACTATTGTTAGTGGTATCAACACCATTGTTTGTAAGTGCTGTATTGTACTTCATTATACCAACATAAGTACCAATAGCATCAGATGGCAAAGCAAATTCGCAATATATTTTTCCTTTAACTGCAAGAGTGCTCACAGCAGTTGTATCACTGCCGCTGGTGGCAGCACTTCTAACTTTCAAATTACCGTCACTATATGTCAATTGATCTTGTCTACCTACACCAAAAACAGGATTAAAAGTAGCAAAGTTATTCTTACAAGTATCAGCAACTGTTCTAAATGCCTCAATACCTACTGGTGTGTAAGGTTTGGGAACATCAAAACCACCTTTGTATTTTGCTACACCTTTGTAAAAACGGAAGTCTTGAATTTTGCCAGTAATACCATAACCAGGGGCTGCAGATGGATCTCCATAAGATCCAAGATACAGAAGATCAGTGGTGCCAATAGTATTAGTATATGTTTGAGTATATACTGCAACTCCATTCATATAAGTTGTCATTGTGCTGCCAGATCTCTCAAGACAGAAGTGATTCCATTGTCCTGGAACAAAGTTTCCATAACTTGAACCATTTCCTCCCGTAAGAGCAACTGACCCTCCCATCGTGTAAATTCGATTGGTTGAGGTATTGCTATCAATATAGATATCCCACTTACCACCACTATTATTTGTTTGCCCAAGTATTCTTGGGTTTGATTGTGGTTGCGTTGCTACTACTGGATCTAACCACAATTCAACTGTAAAATCACCTGAACAAATAAAAGCACTATCAGCTCCAGAAAATGCGTAACCACAGTTATTATCTGGAGCATTGATAGCACTTCCATAATATCCTGGAATTTCACTCACACCACCTGTTCCAAGTTTTGTTTGAACTGCTTTATTGGTTCCACTACCTCTGATACTAGCAGAGTAGTCACCATAACCATTAGTTAGTCCACCAGCAATACCAGGAACAGCAAGAGAAATAGAACCAGTGAGTTCTGATGTTGTTGCAAAAACATGACTACCACTGTAATTATAAGTGGCAATTGTTGCCGGTGCTACTCCAGCAATAGCTGAAGTTGCTGATTGAGCTAATAAAACAATAGTATTGGTTATATTTTCTAATGGTTTAGTTGGTTTAGTAAAGTTTGAAGTATAGACTGCTGTACCCTTCACTACACGAAAATTACTAATAAATCCACGCATTGGGTTACTCTGGGTAGCACTATGACCAATTTTTAGTTCTCTGCAAAGATAACTAATTGTATCACTAAATGAACCTTTTTCTACACCATTTACAAATAATCTTGTTGTACCTGAACTTCTACTTAAAGCAACATGTATCCACTCATTCGTTGGTATTCCTACATTGTCTATCCTAACAGCACTATCAAGATAAAGATATATGTGCCCATTAGGGTGTCTAAACATCGCTGGATATGTGCCATTTGCTCCAGAAGTTCCTCTGAAATCAAACAGAGCATGATATCCCGAAGACACATTACTATCATCAATATAGTAAAATCCTTCTATAGTATAGTCTCCTGTACCAAGATCAAGATCACTGTGATCTGATACAACTAATCCACTATAATTGTCAACCTTAATACATCCAGCAAATCCAAGTCCGCCTATTTCTTTTCTAACCTGACTGACAAATGCATCAGAAGTTGTAGGAGCACCATTTTGTGGTTGTGGTAAGTCCTCTCCTTTCAGTGTGATAATACTATTAGGAGTACAGTGGAAGTCAGCACCAGGATTAGAACTATCATTCATAGGCAGATAGAATCCGTTGACACCAAATCCACCTCTACGATTTACATCTTTTTTAATCTTTGTTGGTGAATGTGGAGACCACTGTCCTGGTTTGAAATCAGTTGAATTTGCAGTTCCAGAAGACATATAACCGTCTCCATCTTTATAGAAACCAAACACATCTGGTGTAAGTGTTTGACCATCTACAAGGAAAACATCAAAATATTGTCCATCAAATGTAGTTGTTCCTGCACTTTGTTGTGCTCTACTTCCAATATAATGAATATAGTCCACACTATTAAAGAAACTAGTTTCGGATACATCCAAACCAGTTCCAGTATTGTGGTCGGTAAATGCACCATTAATATAAAATTTTAATCGTGTATTTGCATTATCTCCTTGATCTGTAAAAGATACGATAACATGCATCCACGAACTAGAATCTCTCAAAAGAGGATTAGCAGTTATATTATAATTATCTGATGCTGATGCATTATCTAAATTAAGTCCAATCTGGCTTGAATTGTAAAATATCTCATTATAAACATTACTTGGAGATAATTTACCAGCACCTATTATTGCAGTATAACCTTGTGTAGGATCACTATTCTTCATCCAAAATGAAAGAGTCCATCTCCTACTATTTCCCGAACTGGTAGGAGTTCTTTTTAAATATTCGTTTGCCATTATTGCTTACCTCAACCTAAAGTAGTAGAACCAGTGGGGAAATAATCCGTGATTATCTCTACCCAGTTTGTGCCGTTATAAAACTCTAAGGCATTATTGGTACTATTCTTTCTTATGTAGGCGTCTGTTCCAGATGGTCTTTGAGCAGTTGTACCCGTTGGAAGTGATACTGCATCTGTATTAGATGATAAATCAAGTGATACTGATGGGTTTGCTTCATTTATACCAACATTATTATCATCAGAAAAAGTAATCGTAGGAGCAGCAGCACCAGAGTTATGGAAGTTTAAGTCACCATTAGAATCTATACTTAATGTATAACCCTCTGCTCCAGATAATTCTTCAAGATATATATTTGCTGGAAGAGAGTTACTATCCTGAACTGCCTTAATTGCAACCGCACCTCTATTAAAGGTAGGAGAGTTTACTGGTCCAACTGTTAAATCTGCATTTGGTGCTGTGGTGTTTATTCCAAGATTGCCACCAGAATTAATATATGAATTTTGATTAGTTTCTGCATAAAGTAGAACTTTTGTTGCACCACCTTCTTTTAATAGAAGAAGACCTTCATCTCCACTACCATTATGTCCTAAGAAAGCAGAAACATTAGATCCTTTGGTAACAGTTAAACCATCACCATTTTTAGTAGATTTAATGTCTAAAACTGTTGCAGGACTATCATTATTAATACCAACTAAACCACCAGAAGTTATACGAAGTCTTTCTGATGATGTTGACGTTCCACTGTTTGTATTAAATACAAGGTCGGTAGGCATAGTATTACTACCTGGAGTTCCACCAACCTCAGCAAATATTTTCGCACCTTCTATTAGTTCTGTTGTGCCATCATGACCTTGGAAAGAAATGGTTCCAAGAATATCATTATCTTGAACTATTGCTCCTCTACCTTTTGCAAGAATAAAATTAGGACCACTGCCACCAGAACCATCTCTAAAGATTGAAAACGCAGTGTCGTAATAAGTATCTCCTTGAATCTGATGAACAGGGGGAGCATTATTATCATTAAAAAATCCAAATTTTGCAGAAGTTAATCCTTGTAAAACTCTTCCACCTGAGTCGATGCGAAGTCTTTCTGCACCATTACCATGAAATATATGGGCAAAAGCTTCATACTTTGCGTTTGCCCATCTAGTATTAGTACCACCAGTAAATCTTATTGAGTTTGTTGCATCTCCATTATCACTTGCACCACCAGAAGTTGCTAAATGTAAACTGGTATCAGTGGTCCCTGATGTCAAAACTGAAAGTTTATAGAGAGGATTATTGTTTCCGATACCAACAGAACCAGCAGAAGTTATACGAAGTCTTTCTACAAGTCCAGCACCTGATAATGCAGATGCCGTATGGATTACAAAGGAGCTAGCATCATCATACCAGGTATTCACTGCTCCTGAAGCAATGTTCATTCCAAAATAATCAACGGCAGTTGCGGTATCTTGTAGCAATAGTGCAGGGTCTGTTCCAGCAACTTGTAATGTTGGACCAAATGAGGTTGGATTAGTGACTCCAATTCCAATATCACCAGTAGAAGTTATACGAACTTTCTCATTTCCTTGAATTTTAAATTTATACTCTGATGCTCTTACATTGAGAGGAACATTAGCAGATCCAGCATCATTAAGTATTTCAAGGGATGCTTCTCCACCACCAGTGGAGAAACTAAAGTTTGCATCATTACCTGCATGAACTTGTAATTTTCCAAATGGATTGTCGGTCCCGATTCCAACATTTCCAGAGGAATTTATCCTCATTCTTTCTACATCACTTGCACCACGAAGAATTAAATTACCAGAACTCCAATCTACATATCCATCAGTTCCGTTGTGATTTATCTGGGTGTATTTCTGTGAAGTGCTATGCTTACTTCTAACGATTGGTGATGAACCATAGACCTCAAATTGTGATTGTGGGTCAGCGGTTCCGATACCAACAGCACCAGTGCTTTTGATGCGAACATGTTCAGTTCCTGCACCAGAACCTCCATAAAAGATCATATCTGCATTAGCAGCAACAATCTTTCTATCATAACTCCCAGTATTATGGAAGTAAACTGTAGCCTCAGAATCATCTTCATTGTGAATTCTGATAGTGGTATTTCCAGTATCTCTAACTTCTAATCTCTCACTTGGACTATTATCTCCAATACCAATATTACCAGCACCAGTTATACGAAGTCTCTCACTACCAGAAGTTTCTACACTGAATGTATTAGCAGCAGGGAATCTAATCGCGGTATCAGTATCACCAGTATGAACAATCTTATCTGCAATAGAAATATCACCGGATGCTGTGACTGTACCGCCATCAGCAACACTGAAAACAGAACTAGAACCATCATAAAGGTTTAGGATATCTCCACTACCACTCTGTGTAATTGCTACACCAACTGTTGAATTATTAGCACCTACTTCTAACTTATCTACTTCTGTTACTACCGTGTCTAGCGTGGTGGTTGTTCCATCAATCGTTAAATCACCTAGAACACGTACACTATCAAACTGTCCCTCTCCTACTACATGCAGGGGTTTAGCAGGGGTTGCAGTGCCTACACCTACCCTATTATTTGCTTCATCAAGGTAGAAGTATCCGTCATAATTGAATGGTTTTGCAAGTTGAGCACCATTAACAGTTCCGTTTCCGGGAACATTAACTCCATGTGCTACGCCTAATACTATGCAAAAAAATTGATCACCAGCAACCGGAGCAGTTGCGAAAGTGATCGTTGCGTTATTGATTTGATATGCTGATTCTGGTTCTTGTGCCACACCAGCAAGATTTACTAGTATAGAAAAAGCAGAACCGGGGAAGAATGCTTTACCAGCAGCAGTGAGATTAAATGTGGTTGTTGAACCATTAAATGAAGAGGAGATATCATCTAATTTGAGATAATTTCCACTGTCAAGTTCTCTACCAATATATGGCATTATATTCTGCCCCTTGAACCTAGAATAATATTATTTATTCCTCTTCTGATACAACCTCTGTGGGTGCTACAACTTCGGGTGCTGCTGCTTCTTCCTCTGCACCTTCTTCGGGAAGTTTAACACCAATTTGGTCCAGGTATTCTGCTACACCTTGAAGTTTGGTCAGCATAGCACGCTTATTGGCGACTTGCTCGTTCAGTTTATTGATTTCTGTTCCCAATTCTTGTCCTTGTTGAATAACAGATTGGAGGTGCTGTTGTTGTTCAGTCATTTCAGTAAGTATTTGTAGACTCTACGTATTTATTATAGCACGAAAAAAGCAGAAGTAAAGGAAACCGTATCAACCAACAGGTCCAACTTCTGATCTATCTGCTGCCTTATCAATAACACCAAGACTTAATGCTTGTGCTACTTGTGCATCTTTACCAACTGCAATCGCAATGGAGTTTTCATTGCAATGATTGGTATTCAATACAATAATTTCATCAATAGCAATACGAGCACGATTTGTTGCCGCATTGGTAATCCACTCATCAACATCAGCAGCAACATACTCCATTGCTGTCTTTTCAGTGTCTGTTAATGTGACTGTATAATCCATGATTTTTCTAATTAATTTTAATTTTATTTAGTTTATCCTACAAGGAATCCATTGAAGTTTGAATATATGGATCCATAAGCACCATTAGTGCCAATATAGACATCAACATTATCATTTGCAGACATGGTAATAGTTGCAACAAATGTAACTGTTTGATAGTTTGTTCCTTGATAAGACTCGGTACTTGTTCCATCAACTCTAACACCATTTAACCTTAAATAATGGAATGTTCGTGAATTATTATTTGATAATATTTGACAAGTAAAATGATATATTCCAGGAACAGGTGCAGTCCATCTATTATTAGTACTATCCCAATGGTTTCCATTATTTAATATAATAGTATTCCAAGTTGCCACCGAGTTTGCTGGTGCCCAGTTGGCAGAAGTGGTGTGTCTTACCATAAATGCAGGAACCTTGGGATGACGAACAACTCCGCTTGGATATGCTTCAATAGCAAGGTTGTTTGGGTTTGAGTTTCCAGCTATTGAACTGTTCATCCACAGATTGAAACGATCTCGTTCCTGTCCTGGAACGTCATGAATTGCGGCACCCATCCATATTTGAGCACCTTCACCATAAGCGGTAGACCAAGAACCATTATTGGGATCTAAGTGCTGCCATGCAATACCACCAGTAAGAGTTCCTGCGGTTGTATTTCTGGTTCCAACAGGATATATTTTAATAGCACTAGTTCTATTTGTAGGTGATGCATCACCACCAGAGTAACCTGCTCTTATACTTACATTATTATAAGTATTGCGACCTGCTCCAGTAAAATCAGTTATGTCAGTTGATCCATGGAATATAGAACCCTCGTTAGTAAACTTATGTCCATCAGAAGTTATACGAAGTTTTTCTGTGTCAGAATTTGTGGTATAGAAAACATGTCCAGCACCATTAGAACCAGAACTTTGTCTGTTCTTATACCGCATTTCACCATTTGCATTATGCTCAATGCTTGCATAATCACTACCAGAACCATCACCGTTTGCTGCGCCGTCAATGATTAGAGCAGCTGTTGCTCCATTTGTTGATCCAACTAAAACACTACGATATCCACTACCGCCAGTTACTAAGTTATAACCAGCAGGATTACTTACTCCTCCGTGAATTAATTGACCATCATAAGTTATCTTCATTCTCAATGAATCATTCGTTGCAAAGTCAAGATCTAAACCTCTCTCTTGCCAAATACATCCAGTTCTGTCATCACTTCCTGTATATGATTTTCCAGCATCATATAAGTTACCGATAATTAATCCTTTTGCGGTATAATATCCGCCACTACCACTAGCACTATCATAAGCATTAACTTCAATATTTCCACTTACATTTAATTTCTGGTCTGGATTAGTTCTATTAATGCCTAAATTACCACCAGAAGTTAGACGCATTCTCTCACCCCAACCACCACTATAAGTTTCAAAGGCAAGGTTACCACTAGCAGTTCTAGTACCAATAACTGCTGTATTATCATTAGTTCTTGCACCCATCCATATACCAGCGGCAGAACTATTACTAGTAAGCGCACCAATAATACTGACTACTGAACGAGTATTTGATGTTCCATGACCAGTATGACCTTCACCCATAACATAAAGTGTCTCATTACCAGCATTTGCTGGCATACTTCCAGCAGTTACTACAGCAAGACCAGCAGTAGAAGTCAGACGCATTTTTTCTGATTCAGTTCCTGCATTTCTTACCAGGAATTTTAATTCTGAATTATTACTTCCTCCACCATTTTGTATACGAGCAGTGCTATTGTTAAATCCATTCTGGAAATGTAAACTACTACCAGCATATCCTAGAGTTGTATTACCAGCAGAATCTATACGAAGTCTTTCTGTTGGTGATGATGCTCCGTCAGCAGTTACTTTGAAGGAAAGGGCAGTGGGTTTGTCGTCAGTCCCATGGTCTCCGTCTGCTTCTGCAAGAATCTCTGCACACTGTTGATAAGTTCCATTACTATCATTACCCCAAACTCTTATGGCTGCAATATCATGTCCAGAACTAATTGATGTATCATTTCGTGCAAGAGTTAAAGTAGATGTGCTGGTATTTACTATTTCAATGTTTGGTGCATTACCACTATCAACTGCTGTGGTGTGCCCTCCTATTAACACTCCACCATTAGAAGTTATACGAAGTCTTTCTGCATTTGCAGTATGAAAACCCATAAAGTTATCACCGTGACCATATAATATCCTTCCTGCTCTTTTCTCGGTATTATCAGCTACTCCATCCGCAAAATGAATAGCACCAAATGCTCCAGAACCACCACTTCTAATGGTCATTCCAGCATGACTTGATTCGTTCGCTATCAGAAAGTTTTGAGCAATAGAGTCGTATGATGTGTTATTAGAAGCACCAAGACCAAGATTATCACCACTAAGAACCATCTTCTCACCATTAGCAGTGAAAAATTCTAATTTTCCATCTGACTGTTCTATTCTTTCGTGTGAATCACTCCATTGTATAGAATATCCAGCACTTAAATTAATATGACCATTTGCTACTTGTAATTTTGATGTTGGATTAGTAAGTCCGATACCGACATTACCAGCAGCAGTTATACGAAGTCTTTCTGTTGCAGCCGTAGCAAACGCCATATAATCATCACTATGACCATATTGTATTTGACCCCTAGATAATGTATTTCCTACTGTTCCATCTGCAAAATAGATTGAACCATAACCAGATGTGCCGCTAGCAAGCGTCATTCCTGGTTGAGATGCATTGTAAATAACAAAATCATCTGCATAATTTCCATAATCTTCTGGATTAGTGATTCCTATACCAACATTACCACCAGTTGTCATGGTGACTTTATCAACCCAAGCACCGGTAATATATGTTGCAATATTTAATTTATTAGTAGAATGATTTGATTCAAATCTCCAATAATCTGCGCCCTCATCCCCCTCATCCGCAGTCAATCTTAATTGGGCACTAGCGCCTTCTGCACCAATTATTTCTGCACTACCACTTGTTATTTGAACTCTTTGGTCAGTCCTTACCTTAAATGCTTCTGTTCCACCTGTTTCAATTGTAACTGTATCAGCAGCAGGAAATCTGATCTTTGTATTAGTATCACCAGCATGAATAATCGCATCTGGAAGAGTCAAATCTCCACCAGTTATATTGACGCCAGATCGTGCCGTAACAAGACCAACTGAATCAATGTTCGTTACATCATCATAAGTTAATGTTCCACCAACTGTAACATTTCCCGTAAAAGTGGCGGCAACACCTGTAATATTGTTTAGATTTATATCAGCAAGTGTGGAAATACCACTAGTGGTAATTTGACTTAGATTAGTTAACGCCATTTATCACCGGATTTTTAGTTATTTATCGCATCTTTAACGTTCTGTGGAGTATTATCAATAACTACTTGTGCTGCTGCTCTTTCTTCCTCATCCAGGATAACTCTTGGATCATCAGCAGGAAGTGCCTGAATAAATGATTGAGTTTCTACAGTTTGAATGACTCCATTTGTTGTAACTTCTTCAACAACTCTTTCTTGTGTTGTAGATAGTTGATGTCGTGCAAGTCTTTCAACTGCTTCAACATATGCTCTCAGTTGCTGATTGAATCTATAGTTATCAACAGCAGCATATAACCATTCAGGAAGAGGACCAATATCTGTGCGTCCTGTGATTGCTTTTGGATACTTATCTTTGATTTCTTTGATTTCTGCTTTCCAAGCATTCACACCACTATGGTAAATCTTATCTAATTGGTCTGCGATTGGTGGATACTCTGGTGCTCTCAACTCTGCATAAGAAGGTTGAACGACATTAGGACCTTCCACGACATCATATCCTTGTTCGGCAACATCTTGGATGAATTGTTGGTAATATCTATTTCCTTCCGATTTTGGAATACATATATTTCCAAACAGAATAGATGATCCAAGTTTTCCGATTTTATATT
>Ga0181398_1000245_pt1 | contig 16661 bp, 13 predicted proteins | sample 21SPOviralmetaG_FD_130127 | JGI IMG/M metagenome (GOLD analysis project Ga0181398, IMG submission 130127) | Marine viral communities from the oligotrophic San Pedro Time Series (SPOT) site, San Pedro Channel, CA, USA - 21 SPOT_SRF_2011-04-29 | ecosystem: Environmental > Aquatic > Marine > Strait...
CTGTTTGTAAAGAACTTGGTGTCAGTTTTTCTGGTCATCAAGTTGCATACTCAAGCAAACAATCTATTCAATATGAAACATTGACTATACCATTAATAAAAGCCATACAAGAGTTGTCGGCTCAAGTAACAACTCTACAACAAGAACTAAAAACCATAAAAGGAGAATAATATGGCACACGCAGACGACGCAACAAAAGCATGGGTATCAGCAGTACCAAAAAAGAACGCTGATGGCAATGTGATTGAATGGAATGTGAAATACAAATACACTTTAGCTGTTTCTGGCAAAGCTGATTTTGTACATACATTTGATAAAACAGAAAAAATTGACACACCATCAAAAGCACCGGGTAGCTATACTAAAGCTGAACTATTATCATTAATGGACAAAGACCATTGGGATGATATGTTTAACAAAAAGTATACAGTTCACACAGCTAGCGCGGTAGTTGAAACTGTTGACAATTCGTTCGATGTAAGCACGTTAAACGATTCGTAATAAAGGTAAACTATGTTAGGATTTCATCCATTTAGCACACAAGCATTTAGTAGTGCAATTCCGTTTTTGGATGTACAGACAACTACTAATTTAGTTTCTGCAAATATATCAAGCTTGCTTCCTGTTGCAACAGCAGTGACGGTAGGTACTAATTTAGAGATGACCGCGGCGCAAGGATCGGTGATCGGGAATCAACTTATTTTATTGGCTCAGCCTAGTGGGGTTGAGTTGGCAGCAGCTATCAACAGCGTTGCGCCCTTTACATGGGCTGCAGTTAGTGATACAAGTAATCAGACGTGGTCACAAGTCGATGATAGTACACCGGCAACACAAACATGGACTCAAGTATAGGAGTAAAATAAAATGGCATCATCATATTCAGATTTATTAAAAATAGAACTTATTGGCGACGGTGAACAATCTGGTTCATGGGGTACAACAACTAACAACAATTTGTCACAATCTATAGAACACTCAATAGCAGGTGTTCTAGGTGTCAATACAAGTAGCTCCACAGCAGTTACATTAACTACAGGTAATGGTCCACAAGCACAAGCTGACAACCAAGCTCGTCAAGCGTCATTAATATTTAGTGGAGCAAGTGCGAACTGTGTTGTTACAGTTCCTGCCACACAAAAAATATACAATGTACATAACACAAATACAGGAAATACAATTACATTAAGGCTTAGCGGTACATCTACAGACTATGTAATACCAGCTAGTTCTAGTGCTTTAATTTCTACAACAGGTGCTGCGTGGCACGCTTTAGCCCCAGGAACATTTACTGCAGGCGGTACAATTTCTAATACATCAGGCGATATTACAATTGATGCTGTTGGGGATATTATATTAGATGCAGATGGTGCTGATGTTATACTAAAAGATGGCGGAACCACATTTGGTCAATTTATTAATTCTAGTAATAATTTTGAAATTCACTCAAGTATTAGTAATGCAGATTTAATATTTAAAGGTAACGACGGTGGTTCAACTATTACTGCGTTAACTCTTGACATGTCAGATGCTGGTAAAGCAATTTTTGGAGGGGGCATAGACACAGGAATTAACAACGTACGATTAGGTGGTAATGTTAAAATAGACGTTGACGCTGACGCTGATGATAGAACAGGTGACTCTGCAACAGGACGATTAACTATTGGTGCTAGTGAAGATTTAAACTTGTATCATAACACAAACTCTTACATAGTTAATGACACTGGACATTTATATATAGATACAGCAGGTGATATTGTATTGGATGCAGATGGTGGTGATATTACATTAATGGATGGTGGAACAGAATTTGGTAGATTAACTAACACATCAGGTAATCTCGTAGTTTCATCTTCTGTTCAAGACCATGATATTATATTTAAAGGCAACGATGGCGGTTCAACAATTACAGCATTAACACTTGACATGTCCGCGCTAGGTGCTGCAACATTCAATAACGACGTTACAGCATTCTCTGACGAACGATTAAAGACAGACATAAAAACTATTGACAACGCATTAAACAAAGTATGTGACATGCGCGGTGTATACTTTAACAGGGACGGTGCAGCGGGGACCGGGGTTATTGCACAAGAGATACAAGACATTTTACCTGAGGTAGTACACGACAAACAAGAATACTTAAGCGTAGCTTATGGCAACATGGTTGGTGTTCTTATCGAAGCAATTAAAGAACTAAGGAACGAGGTTAAGTCATTAAAGGAGAATAGCTAATGACTATCAAAGCAGATAATGCTGGTTCTTTGTCTTTCACAGAAATCGCTGCGGAATGGGGAGGCTCACAACCTCATAGCCTTGACGAATATCATGCAGGAGAAAGTTTAGTTTTTGCAGGTGCTGCTGATGGTAGTGGTAATGCTATACCTAGTTCTGGAACAATTTCTTTTTCTAATTTTTATGACACGACTTATTTTCAAACTACATCAATTTCTAACGTGACAGGAAACGTTACTGTTCCTTCAGGTGCTAACGCTATCTATATTGCTGAAATGAGTGGTGGAGGCGGAGGTGGTTTTCAAGGAGCAGGTTATGACAAAGCCGGAGGTGAGGGGGGTGGTCCTGGTGGTGGAGGCGGAGGTTATGTCAATCAGGTATACCTTACAGTTGTTGCTGGTGAAACATTAACATTTACTCGTGGTTCAGGTGGTTCTGGTGGTGTTCACAGTGGAGCTAGTTCTTTTAATTATGTAGGCACTGCTGCATCAGGAACTAGCACAACTATTACAGGAAGCAGTTCTAGTTCAGTATTAACTTTAACAGGTGGTAGCGGAGCAAGTGTATCAGGTGGTTTTGTTCAAGGGCCGCTTCGATCACAGACAGCAGGTTCAGGTGGAACAGTTAATCTACACAGCAAACAAGTTACTTCAGGAACAACTACGTCAGGTGTTTCTGTATCATCAGGAACAACTAGAAGTGGTGTTGCTAATGGAGTAGATCCAGGACATTGTAGTGGAGACAACTGTAGTATTGGTGGAGGTAATGGTGGTTCAGCAAACGGAAGTAATGGTGGTGGATCAGGAGGTAGTGCTGGTAATGCAGGTAGTGCTGGTTTTAATGGCGGCGGTGGCGGTGGCGGTGGTTCTGCTGGAAGTATTGGTCTTGGAGGTGCAGGCGCCACAGGTATTTTTACTGGCTACGCATTTGTAAGGATTCTGTAATGCCATTAGCTTCTACAAAATTTGCACCAGGGTTTGACAAACAAAGCACTGCGTATGGTGCTGAAGGTAAATGGGTTGATGGTGAGAACATACGGTTTCGTTACGGGCAACCAGAAAAAATAGGTGGTTGGATAAAATTATTTGGTGACAAATTAATTGGTGTTGTTCGTGATCAGTTTGCGTGGTCAGACTTAACAGGCACAAGACACTTAGCTTTAGGTACAGACAAGAAACTATACATATATAAAGAGGGTGCGATTGCAGATGTAACACCACTTCGTGCAACGCAAGCTAGCTTAACAAATCCGTTTGTAACAACAAGTGGATCAGCTGTTGTAACTGTAACCGATGCAAGTCATGGCGCGGCAGTTGGAGACTTTGTAACATTTAGTGGTGCATCAGCTGTTGGTGGCCTAGACATGAATGCAGAATTTGAAATTACAGCAGTTACCAGTTCTAGTGTTTATACAGTTACACATTCAAGCAACGCGAGCAGCGGTGCAACTGGTGGTGGTAGTTCTGCGGTAACCGCAGCCTATCAAATAGCTCCAGGACCAGAAGTAAATGCGTATGGTTATGGTTGGGGTATCTCAGCGTGGAACGGTGTAATTACACCTACTATTACAGATGCTGTTAATATGGGTAGTGGTATTAATAATAGTGCAACAACACTAACTGTTGATGACGGCAGTAAATTTGCAAACGGTGATTTTATTTTAGTAGGTCAAGAAATTATGAAAGTTACAGGTGTGTCAACGAACGCTTTAACCGTGACCCGTGGATTAGCTATTAACAATACTACAACTACAGTTGCTTCAGGTTCTTCTCCTGGTAATACTTCAAGTAGTCACATCGCTGCAGCTCACGCAGACAACGCTGTTGTTACCCTTATATTTGACGCAAGTAATACAAGTTATTTTTTTACTGGGTGGAATGTTGCTTCTGCTTCTTCTACAACAACTATTGATGGTAGATATTGGGTGTTTGAAACATTTGGTGAAGATCTGTTAGCTCTTGCTAATAACAGTGTTTTATATAAATGGGACACGTCAGTTGGACCTGGAACACGCGCTGCTGTTGCTAGTGCTAATGCTCCAACAGCATCAAGACATTTAATTTTATCTACACCAGACAGACACGTTATATTAATGGGTACAGAAACAACTATTGGTAGCACTACAACACAAGATGATTTGTTTTTAAGGTTTTCTAGCCAAGAAGATTTTACTACTTGGACACCGTCAAGCACAAACACAGCAGGATCGTTTCGTATACAAGACGGATCAAAAATTGTAACTGCTGTGAGATCTAGGGGTTCTATTTTAGTATGGACAGATACATCATTGCACTCACTACAATTTATTGGTGCCCCATTTATATTTGGATTAAACCAACTTGGTGCTAACTGTGGTGCAGTTGGTCCTCACTCAGCTGTTGATGTAAACGGTACAACGTTTTGGATGAGTCAAAATGCTTTCTATATGTTTGATGGTGCTATTAAAAAATTACCGTGTACCGTTCAAGATTATGTGTTTGACAATTTTAGTATTACAAGTCAAGCGACAGTGTATGCTGGTTTAAACACGGACTTTAATGAAGTTACGTGGTTCTATGCAAGTAAAGATTCTTCTTTTATTGATCGATCTGTTACATTTAATTATTTAGAAAACGTTTGGTATACAAATTCACTAGCACGTACAACATGGTTAGATCGTGGTGTATATGAATTACCTTATGCAACAGAGTATGAACCAACTGTAAATGGAACTGTTCCAACAGTTCTTGGTTTAACAGACGGTGCTTCTTCTGTATATGTACACGAAGAAGGAACCGATGATGATATTAGTGCTATGAGATGTACACTACAATCAGGTGATTTTGACATAGAAGATGGTCAACAACTACTATCAATTAGTAGATTTATACCTGACTTTAAAGAACAAAAAGGTAGTGCCGATGTACTGTTAAGTTTTAAAGATTACAACTCTATTACAAACGAAACTACTTTAAACGGAGCTATTAGTGCTGCTGCAACTTCTGTAATATTAACAGACGCTACAAGTTTTCCTTCATCAGGAACTATATTAATAGGAGCAGAATTAATTACATACACTGGTAAAACAGCAAACACACTTACAGGTTGTTCTCGAGGTACAAGTAACACAACTGCTGCAACTCATGTTGATGACAAAAAAGTAATAAATTATTCTACTGTTAGAATTAACTTGTCTACAGTTACACCAACAACTACAAAAATAGATACACGCGGACGTGGACGTCAAGGTAATCTACTTATATCTAGTGATGCAGTTGGAGACAACTGGAGATTTGGTACGTTGCGTTTAGATGTAAAACCAGATGGAGGTCGATAATGGCTAAGATAATAATAGGTCGATTACCATCAGCAACAACAGAATACGAACGTTCTCAGTTTGACGTATTAATTCGTGAGCTTGAACAAATTGTAACACAACTAAATTTTAGTTATGAGCAACAAGCAAAAGAAGAAAACTTAGCAAGGAGTTGGTTCGTTGGCTGATTTATTTTTAAACAAAAAAGTAGACTTAACAACTACTAACAATACATCATTGTATACAGTGCCTGTTAGTACTACCGCTTTAGTCAAATCAATATTGGTGTCAAACGACGACGCTAGTAATGCATGTGAGATAACAGTTACATTGTTAAATACAGATGATACTGTATTTAGTTTATTTAAACAAACAGATGTATCCGCTAAAACTACAGTAGAATTGTTGACCCATCCTTTGGTTATGAACGAAGATGAAGAGATTAAAGTGCAGGCAGAAAATGCCAATGATTTGCACGTGGTGTTGTCTGCGTTGGAGATATCTTAATGAGATTAATCAAAGAGGGACAACCTATAACGTATAAGACTGTAAATGGGCAAGAAATACCTGTAATACAGCCTGAGGTTTACCAGAGAATCTATTGCAAAAACTGTGAGAATGAGGTAGATTCAGAAGAACAGGCAATAGGCACCTGCTTAGATTGCGGCCAACTCTGGTCCGATACAAAAGCCATCGATATAAAAGTTAAAGTATTAGAGATGCCACCCATGGGTGCAGAATCAGGAGAATAAATGGCCTTCGGTATAGGAAGTTTTTTAAAAGGTGTAGGTGATGATTTAGGTGATGCTTTAATACCTAAAGAGATTGCTCCTTATCTAGGTACAATTGGTGCGATGATTGCACCTGTTGCTCCAATACTTGGTTTGACAATGGGACAACTAGCTTCCATGAAAATGAACGAAGGTAAACTTGACCCGATGCAAGCATTAGCAGTCGGTCTAGGTTATTATGGTGGAGGTGGTCCACAGAACAGAGCCGAAGGTAAACTGTTTGGGCAAAGAATGAGCGAAGGGTTTTCTGCAGCTAAAGGTTCAGGTTCAGGAGAATACTTAAGTAATTTTTCAAAAGGATATAACACACCAAACCCTCTTTCTACTACTGGTACTGGTACTGTTGCTAATCCAAACGATCCTTTTTCTACAGCTTATACAGGCGATAAGTTTCAAGCAAATCCAAACGATCCTTTTTCTACGGCTTACGAAGGTTTAGATTCTATAGATTTACCAAAAGACCCTACTTTTTTAGAAAAAACAGGAAATGTTTTAAAAGCAGGGGCTGAACAAGTTATGCCTGGTTTTAACAAAATTGATCCTGAAACAGGATTGAGAATAGCAGGTAGTTTTGATATTACAAACGCACTAACAACTGTTGGAACAGCTACAACTCTTGGCACACTAACAATGGCAGCAGAAGAAATAAAAAAACAAAAAGAATTAGATAAGGCTGAACAAGGTAGAATTTGGAAAGAGTGGTTTGACGGTTATAAACGAGTAACAGGTAAAGATTACTACAACAAACAAACAGGCCAAGGAAATACTGAATTTGCAGACCCGGTTTTAATTGAAAAATATAAACAATTTATGGCAACTGGTGGTAGAGTAGGTTATAATATGGGTGGTGATACAGGTATTATTGCAGCGGCTCCTGGTATGCCACAAGGCATGCAATTAGATGGTCGTGAGGGTATCTTTGTATCACAAGGTATTGAAGAAAAAGCTGACGATGTACCAGCTATGTTGTCAAAAAATGAATTTGTATTAACGGCAGATGCTATGAAAGGGTTTGATAAAATGAGTGGCGGAAACGGAAACCCTAGAGCAGCAGCACAAAAAATGTATCAATTTATGGATCAAATGGAGGCAATAGCATAATGGCTGTACAACAAACACAAACGTTACCTCCTCCTTATGTAACAGCACCGGGAGAACAATTTGGTAAATTTTTATTAGGCACTAAACCTATAACCGATTCTCCTTTTTATGTAGACCCTTCTTCATTTACAGGTGAACAATTTGTAGCAGGTCAAGATGCTATATCAAAAGAAGCACAAGATTTAAGAACAGGTCTTGGTAGTTACCAACCTTATTTACAAAGAGCAGAAGATTTTCAAACTGACGCTGGTGCATTTTTTAAACAAAATATGGGTGTTGCTGACCCGTACATGCAAAAAGCAGGAACTGCTTTTGATTCTATGCAAGCTGCAGCCACAGCGGGCCAAGATGCGGGCGCCGCGTTTATGGGACCGACAGCTTATCAACAATTCATGTCACCGTTTCAACAAGACGTTATCGATACAACGATGGCTGACTACCAACAAGAATTAGCAAGACAACAAGCACAGCTAGGAGCAGGAGCAGGATCAGCATTTGGTGGTAGTCGTTTTGGTGTAGCACAAGGTGAACTTGGTGCACAAGGTGCACGAGGAATGGCAAGCACACTATCTGGACTAAGACAAGCAGGTTTTGAACAAGCAAACCAATTAGCTGCTAACGCGTTTACACAAGCAAATCAGCAAGCGTTACAAAACCAACAAATGTTTGGTGCAGCAGGAGCCGCGCAACAAGGCATGGCACAACAAGCACAACAACAATTAGGAAATACACTATCACAGTACGGTGGATTGTCTCAAGCACAACAAGGACTAGGAGAATTTGGTACAGGTATGTTGGGTAATCAAATCAATGCATTGACACAAATGGGTCAACAAAACTTAGCTCTAGAACAAGCAAGACTAGATGCAAAACGTTTAGGATTAAGAGAACAAGCTTTTGCACCACAACAAGGTTTAGGTTTTATGGGTCAACAATTAGCGGCAGCATATGGAACGCCAGCAGGATCTACTTTTACAACAACACCCGACCCGTCTACTGCACAAACTCTTCTTGGAGCGGGGACCGGGATTCTTGGTATACTAGGAGCTGGTGGATTCTTTAACAGAGGACAAGGGCAAACAGTATAATGAAAAGTTTAAATAGACCAATGTTTAAAAGAGGCGGCAAAGTTTCTTCTCGCAATAATGGTATTGTATCAGGTTTTGATAACGGTGGTAGAGTTGGACTAGAGAACGGTGGCGACCCACAAAGTATGCTAGAACTAGCAGAAAGCATGTATCCTACAGTACAAAAACCTAGTGGCTTTTCACAATCAGATTATTTACGTTTAGCGGCTGCAGGCGCTGACATTATGGGTGCACAGCCAACAGGACGTAGTGGCTTTATTGGTGCGTTGCAAGCAGCGAGCCCGGCTCTTGGTTCTTTAGGTAGAGATCTTGGTGAAAGCATGGGGGAACGCGAAGCGCGGTACCAACAACAAGTTGATGCTAGAAATAAATTTATGTTAGGTGCCGGTATAAAAGATGCTGAGTATGGAAGAGACGTGGCACGAGAAGATCTGTTGCGTGAACAAGACCAAACGTTTCAAAAAGAATTATTAGCAGATGAAATACAAGGTAAACTAGATATTGAAGCATCAAAAGCAAGTGACATTGCTAATAGAATTTCTTTATCTGCACCTCTTCACGAAGAATTAGGTGAAGTAATAGCACAAAAAGAACAATTATTTGCAAATCCAAACGCATCTTTAGAAGATAAAACATCCGCACTATCACAAATACAATCTTTAAATTACAGAATATCAGGCATTATGGGACAAGCAATTGATGTTGGTGATTTGTCTGACGATGAACAAAAACAAATTAGATACACCTCTGAACAAATGGCACAAAATGATTTAGGTCTAGACTTTGGTTCTGCAGACGCATTTGCATTTCGAGAAGAAATAGGAGCAGAAAAATTTAAACAGTATCAAGAACTAGTAGAGACATATAGACAGTTTTACACTATTAAATCGATCATAGCTTTAACACCTGGACTAAGATCAACTAAAGCAGAAGGTGGCCGTGTTGGACTACAAGAAGGCGGCGATCCGATAATGGCTCAGCAAGCACAACCTAATTCTGTTGGATTGACATTCGAAGAACTACGTGCACGATTACCACAAGAAGTAACTGACGGTGTTGTTAGACTACTTGCAACAAGTGAAGAAGCTTTACTTGCTTTTGCAAACTTAGAAACACAAGAAGACATCGCACAATTTAACCAAAAATATAACACGGATTTACAACTACCAACACAGGTGGCTTAAATGGCCGATAACAAAAACAATGAAGGCATTCTTCAAACAATGTTTAAACCTTACGTTGATGTTGCTAAAGGTATATCTGACCCTATTTATAGATTTCAAAATTATCCAGAAACATACGAAGAAGCGGTTGAAAAAAGTTTAAACAAAAAAGGTATACAATCTCTTACAGGTATGACTAGGGAAGATCTTTTAAATAATAAATCTAGAAGAATTGAATTTGAAAAACAAAAACAACTAAGAAGAAACGTTGCAGCTGCTGATATGCTTTCTGGAGAAAGTAAATACAACAGATTTGCAAAAGGAGCTACAAATTATTTAGCTGACACTGCTTTATTGGCTGCTGCGTTACCTGGTGATTTTTTTACCATAAACAACCTTAGTAAATTAAGAAGAAAGTATGAAGTAAATTTAGAAGCTGCTAAAGATTTAGGCATGACTCCTGAACAAGCACAAGAATTTCTTAGACAAAATGAAGAGATGGCTGCATTGGGTTATTTTGGAGCAGGTGCTGCTGCGTTGCCCATAGAAGATGCGGCTATTAGGTTAGCTGGTAAAGGTGTAATGTCAGGTGCTAAAGCTATTAACGCAAATGAAGTAGGAGCTGTTGGTAAAAACATAGATGAATTAATTAACAAACAAAAAAACATAGCAAAAACAGACGGAGAAATAATAACTAACAAAGAAGCAGTTGATAGGGCTGTTGCGGAAGCAACTAAACTTCCAGGAATAGAGTTAATAGATGATTTAAAAAATAGAACGGACTCACTTGGTAGACCTTATCTTAGTGAATACAATGAAAAAGTAAAATTATTGAAAGAGTTACAAGAAAAACAATACATAGATCCTACTACAGGCAATCCTTTTACTCCAGAGGATTGGTTAAAACCTAAAAAATCTGATGGAACAATTTTTTCAGAAAAATCTTTTGGAAGTATAAGAAGCAAAATAAGACAAGGACCAACTTTTTTAGATAAAAAAGCTGCTTATCAAAGAGATTACATGAGGGAAAGAAAAATAAAAGATCCTGAATTTGCACAAAAAACATTAGATCAAAAAAAAGATGCTTACTATTCTAGTGTTAGAAAAACAAACGACAAAAGTATTCCAACACCTGGAAAAGGTGTTTTAAAAGAAGAAAGAAATAGATTACTTTCCTATATGTCAAATAAAAAAAATGACATATATAAATCTGGAAAGTTTGTGGGTGTTAAAGACCCAAACACAGGAATTACTTATTTAGAGGCAGGTTATAAAGGTAAATTAAAACCAAATGAAAAATTAATTAGTGACCACCCTGATGCAGGACATATTATTGATTTAATATCTGTAGCAAAAAAATTTAAACAAAGTTTACCTAGTAAGATTATTCAACCTTTTTTTAAAGATTTTAAAAGATTACCAACTAACGCAGAATTATTTAATTTTTTATCAGCAAATAAAAAATTTATAGATAAAATGCAAAAGAAAAGATTTACTGACAATCCTTTAGAAATACATCACATATTAGGTAAGGATGTAGATCCTACTAAAAACGTACAACTTACTTTACGAGACAGAAATGATTATGCAGGAAAAGTTGTTGAACAATATAAAAGAGGATCTATAGATTATAGTACTGCAGTTAAAAATATAAAAAAATTAAACGTGAGAGTTCAACTTCCTGGAGATAAAAAATTTATAGGAGGTAAAGAACTTAATGCTTTGTCTGCTTTAAAAGAAGCAAAAAAAAGAACTACAAAAATGGTTAAAAAAGAAATTAAAGATAACCCTAAATTTGCAAATGAATTAAAAAGTTTTTACAACAAATTGTACGGTAAAGAAGAGTTTGCAACGGGTGGTTCTGTAAGAAAAAATATGGCACCTGGTGGCACTACAGGTATATCAGAAAAGTTTACAGGTATATCTTCTGGTTTTGGTGGCATCAAAGAAGCTCAAGAAGAAATTAAAAAACTATACGACGACAAACTATCTGACACAATAGAACCTATTAGAGAAGCAACAGAAATAAAAGTAGCAGACGTATTAAAAGACACGCGCACAGTTTTAAACAAAGGTGATAGACCAATAGAAGTTAGACCATTAACAGAGGGCTATAAACTATTTACAGACAGCCCTATTATAAAAAGTGTTGCTGCTTCGGCTGCTTCAGGAAGAATACTGGCTTTAGAAACTGTTGAAGGTATTTATAACAGTTTGCGTAAAGGCACAGAAAACGACATACAAATGGAAGAATATTTTCCTGCTGTGTATGGTTTACGACAATTTTTAACACAGAGCGTTGGTAAAACACCTGATGACCAAACGTACATTTCTTTTATTGACGAGATAAATAGAGCACAAGAAACAGGGTTTAGTCGTCTTGGGTACAACATCGTGGACCTTGCAGCAACAGCACCTGACTGGGCATTTGGCACAAACGCAACAGACAGAATAAAAAAATCTTACGACAAAATGATAGAAGAAGGACGTATTGCAGAACCAGAAACATTCTTAGGAGAAGTTGGGGCAATAGGTGTTGAGTTTGGTGTACCTGGTGGGGCTGTATTTAAAGGCGTAAATACTTTAAGACGTATGATTAAAGCTACTACAGGTGTAAATCTATTTGCAGTGCCTACTTACAGTATGGGTGCTTTGGTAGCACCTGTAACAGGCAGCGCAATACTTGGTGCAAAAATATCAAACGTTGCAAAACGTGTAGGTACAACAGCTGCTGTATTCGGGGGCACTGACTTTATTGCAGGTGGTCCATACAATACAGTGTCAGAAGTATTTAAAGATGACCCATTATTGTTTGATAACAGTTTAGGTTATGATTACGAGAACACGGAAGGGTTAAGTGGTAAAGAACTATCTGTTGCAAATTTTAAAAACAGATTACGTTTTGGTGCAGACGGTGCAATCATAGGTGGTTTGTTTCCATTAGTTGGTCCACCATTGTGGGCTGCTACAAAGTATGGTGTGCTTAAACCTGCAGCAGCTGTAGCGGGTAAAACATTACAGCTAGGTAATGAGTTAGCAATTAAACCATTATCTTATTTAGCTGGAGGAACATTAAAAGCACCTTTTACTAAACCAGGAAAACTAGAAGTAGAAGTCCCAGGACTAAGAGAAGTAAGTCAAGGCCTTGCAGGTGGCACTAAAATATTTGCAAACTTTTTAGGTAAAGATGTAATTACAAGAGCTGCTGTTGCAGCGATGGGCGCGAAACCTGGATTAACAAAACAACTTCCTGATTTTAAAGATTGGAGAATGTTTGAAGTAAACAGTAATGACCCATTAAAAGCTAACCTTAAAAAAATAGATAAAGTATTTGAGTTTTTTAGAGAAGCAGGAGCAAGGAGCCCTGATCAATTATACTTAGATGTAAAAACACAAAACTTTATAAAATCTAAATCTAGACAAATAGAAAAAATGTTAGATTCTATAGAAGTTAAAGCGTATAATTTAGCAAACGGGTTTTTAAAAAGATACAACACAAGCAAAACATCTCCAGCTGGTCAAGAATATTTACTTGACCAAGTGTTATCCTACATAAAAGGTCAAATAAAATTATCTGATTTACCACAAGAGTTACAGTCTATGTCAAAAGAATTAAGTAAAGAATTTGACTCAGTGCGTAATTTTTATAAAGACGTATTGCCTGATGAAAGCGGTTTAAAACAATTTTTAACAAACAATTTAAAATCATATATTAGACAATCGTTTGGTGTATTTACAAACCCACAATTTAAAGTTGATCCTAAACTAAAAGAAAAAGCTATTGATTTTGTTGTTGATCGTATTCGTAACAATGAATCTTTAGTAGAACTAGCTATTAAAGGTTCTGTAGAAAACACTGATATTGCAATTAGAAATTTTGCAAGACAACAAGTAGATGATTTACTAGCCACTGTTAAAACAGAAGGGTTTGACCCAATTATACAATTACAAAAAATAGCAAAAGAAAATTTAAAATTAGATGATGTGTATGTGCAAACAGGAGAAGAGCTTCCTGATGTTATTAGAAAACTATTAGGGGAAGAACAAGGACTACGTTCTTCTGTTATGCAGACAACATCTAGTTTAGTAACACAGGCTGCAAATTTAAAAAACTATGATCGTATTGGTGAGTTGTTATTACAACAAGGACGTTTATTTGCATCACGAGACGAAGCTATTAGAGCAGGGGTTGTTAGCCCTGTTGTTGTGGGTAGAGTGCCAGGTCTTGGTTTATTAGATTCTGGAATTACACAATTGTATGGATCAAAAGAAGTAACTGGAATGTTGCGTGGATCACTTGGTCAATTAGATAACTTTATGCAAAGCAGTATATATCAATCTATGATTGCGTACAAAGCAGGTGTGCAAACAGGTAAAACAGTTTTGTCTCCAGCAACACAAACACGTAACTTTGGTAGTGCTGCAGCATTTGTTCTTAATAACGGGTGGATTGGTGGCAAGGCTTCTGTATCAGATGCAATTAAAATTACATTAGATGATATTTTTGGAGCAGGTAAAACTTTTAATGAAGAAGAACTAATAAAAAATATTACAAGAAAATCCGAACTTGGGGTAATTGATGAAAACATTGTAGCGTCAGAGTTAAGTGCAGTTCTTGCAGACATAAAATCAGGTAAGGTTAGTACGTTTGGTAAAATAGCAAGTGCAGCTGACAACTCTAAACTTATGAAAACAGCCACACGACTGTATTCAGGTGGTGATAATATTTGGAAGTGGTACGGTCATGAGTATTTAAAATCACAACTTAAAGGTGGTTTTAAAAATATAAACGAAGTTAAAAAAGCAGTTAAAGATGATTTTGGTATTACAGACTTTAATCCAAAAAATATGTACGAAGCTATAGAAGAATATGCCGGCATGTTGGTAAGAGAACTTATGCCTACATACAGTAAAGTGCCACCTATGATTCAAGCTATTAGAAAAATACCTTTTATCGGTAACTTTGTATCTTTTCCTGCAGAAATAATTAGAACAAGTTTTGCAACATCTGTACTGGCAATGAAACACATTGCATCTGACAACGCAACTCTTAGAGCAATGGGGTATAGATCATTAATGGGACAGGCTGCAACATTGTGGGCGTTAAATGAAGGGGCTAGAGGATTAGGTTATGCAATGACTAATATTACACCTGAACAAATTAGAACATACAAGGATGAGTTTGCAGCGGATTACATGAAGTATAGTGATTTAATACCTATTAGTAATTTAGATAAACGAAAAGGCACATTTAAGGTATTTGATATGTCTAGATACAACCCGTACGATTTAATTAGTTCCACAGTAAACAATTTAATTGTTAGAGCAACAGATCCTAAAACAAAACTAGATCCTGATAGAATAGAAACAGATGTAATGGCTGAGTATTTTGGTGCATCAGGTCCGTTGCTTGATTTATTAAACGGTACGTTGTTTGGTTTATCTATTGGTACAGAGGGTGTGTACGAAGCTTTAACAGGTAAAACAAAAACAGGTAGCTCTGTGTATTCTGAATCAGACACTGCTTTAGAAAAATTGGATAAAGCAATTATGCACATATTTAATAAAAACGAACCAGGTGTTATTAGTTCTGCGCAACGTGTAACAGCTGCATTAGCAGGAGACGTGTCAGGAACAGGACAACCTATAGAAATAGGAGACGAAGCATTTAAATTAATAGGTGGTTCTACAGTAACAGTTGATGTTCCTGGATCATTTGCTTTTAAAATTAGTGAGTTTCAAAACACATTTAAAGAACCAAGGGTTAGTGAGGGTTGGTATAGCACAAAAAACTATCAACAACGTGGACCAGAACAACTTGTACGTGAGTATAATGATATGAATGAAGAAGCGTTTAGAGAACAATATAGATTCTATCAAGCGGTTCAATCTGCGTTAAGTTCAAAATTAATGAGTAGAAGACAAATAGAAGAAGCTTTAGAAAACAGAAAAATTTCTAAAAAAGTTATTGATAACATACTCAGAGGACGATTTACGCCTTTATCTTGGGGTCGTGGTGGATTAGAAGCAAGATATCAAAAAATTAAAAAAGCTAATCCTCGCATTAGGGTTGGCGAAAGATATTTTATACCTGACCTACAATTAGATAGAGCAAAAGATAGATGGGAAAGACAAACGTTTAGAGCTTTTGAAATACAAAGAAAAGAACCAGAACAAGTATCACAAGCTCCGATCGTGCCTACACAGACACAGACAGCTCAACCAGATCTACCAGTGCCACCGCTCCCTGATACAGGAACACCGGTTGTAAACCCAACGCAAGTTGCATCGGGGACCGCGATTAATAATCAAACTGGACTTACAAATTCCGAGAGTATATACTTGTCACCCACGGAACAACTTTATAGAAGAAAAGAGCGGGGACTAGCTTGATGGAAATGGAACCACAAACAGAACGAGAACACATAATTTCAATACAAGGACACATAACCGGGGTGAAACGAGAAGTAGATAATTTAAAAAAAGATGTGTCACATGTACACAGAGACGTAGAGAAATTGGGCGGTAAAATAGATAAAATCTATTGGGTTGTTTTAACTACGGTGGGGGCTGTAGGATTAATTTTTATAGAAACATTATTAGGAATGGTAAAATGAACTTATCAAATAATTTTACACTAGCAGAGCTAGTCAAATCACAAACCGCAACCCGTAAAAACATTAACAACGAACCGGGGACCGCGGAGATTAACAATCTTATTCACCTAGCGGAGACTGTCCTACAACCAGTGCGTGAGCACTTTAGTAAACCGGTCGTTATATCCTCAGGCTATCGTAGCCCAGAGTTGTGCGAGGCTATCGGATCTTCGGCTAAGTCACAACATGCCAAGGGTGAGGCAGCAGACTTTGAGATACCTGGAGTTGACAACAAGGAACTCGCAGCGTGGATTACAAAAAATTGTGACTTTGATCAGTTAATACTAGAATTCTATGATGGTGTTGATCCCAATTCAGGATGGGTGCATTGTTCA
>Ga0181398_1000247_pt1 | contig 16526 bp, 31 predicted proteins | sample 21SPOviralmetaG_FD_130127 | JGI IMG/M metagenome (GOLD analysis project Ga0181398, IMG submission 130127) | Marine viral communities from the oligotrophic San Pedro Time Series (SPOT) site, San Pedro Channel, CA, USA - 21 SPOT_SRF_2011-04-29 | ecosystem: Environmental > Aquatic > Marine > Strait...
GGATAATTGAGTACGTGATTTATAGATTGTTGAGTCATTTCTGTTTGATGAACATACTTGTTCATTTCATCGAAAGCTTTTGACCAAGACCAGTTTGAAGGGGAATTTGGATTATACATAGTTATTTAATTTATTAGTTTATTATATTATCCACTTTGGATAGTATTTAGTTTGTAACTGAGTGAGAAATCGAATCTCACTTACAACCATTTCAGTTATGTGCTGAGTAATATGTTCGTGTTATTTATAGTCGTTAAAGTATTACTATCAACATCGACTTTTACTTATTCATATTTGATTTACCAGGAAACAAGTAACTAACTGGACTTTTAGTTTTTAAGACTGAGTACTTAATTCTCTACAGAATTTTGGAACAGTATTACTATTTGTGTAAGATTTGTACTGTTGAAAACAAGTCATAGTTTCAAACTTTTCTTGAAATGTTGAGTAAATTTCATCGTGATCATAAGTGAATGTGACTTCTTTCTTATTAGTAAATGTAATTACTGTATTTGTACCGAGTAAAGATTTTCTTATTACAAATCTTTTTGTTGTTAAGTTATTAGTTTTCATATATTTATTATTTATTTTGTTTAGTTATTATTATTATCCGTTTTAGTTCGTATTTAGTTTGTAAAAGTGTAGTTTTATTTATTAGTTATTATTAGTTGTTAGGTGTATCGCGTGACTCCTCTATAATTTACCCTGAATATCAGATGTTTATTATAATGAGTGATATGTATTAGTTAGTTAGATTATTATATATTGTAGTTCTAATTCGTCAGTATGAATAGAATAGTTAATATTGTTTTGTTTTAATAGTTGAATAGTTTCTGGTAAGTGAGATGTATATTCAAATAGAATAAATTTATTATTATTAAATTGAGAAGGATTAATATTATTTTCTGAAAAGAATTCTGATGAATCGATTATGTAATGTATTTCTGAGTTGTTATTTAGAATTGAATTAAGTTTATTATATTTTAAGTTAGTAATCATATATATTTGTTTTAATGTTTATACTATTATTATCCATTTGACATCGTATTGAATCGGTAAAGTGTAGAAGTAGTATTGCTGGGGAAAAATGTAAATGATACACAATTATGTATCGAAAAACGTGAAATGTTTAAAATAATGTTTTAAAAACAATGGGGACCCCAAAATAAAAAACTGATTTTTGTTAAGAATATAAAATATAATTTTGAGGTAGCAACACTTTACTTCTATATTTCTTAAAACCATGACATTAGGCCCTTAGATCTAGAATAGTAAGGGGCTATTGTCACCTTTTTGTTATATTGATTAGTATATCGACTATTTTTACTATATATAGTATTATTTCTATGATTATCTTAAGTTTGTTTAGTTTTTCCATATATATTATATGAAGTTTCTAAGGTTTGTTTCAGGTAAAAACGAGTAATTCTATGTAATATACTATATTAAGACCAAAAATGGTTAAAAATATTAATTATGGCGTATAAACAACCTTACAACTCACCTAATCTTAGAATGGATGGAGAAGACAAGCCTATAGCAGAAGCTAAAGTTATAGATATGTCCACTCGTAGAGGTAGAAGACAAAGTAAAAGAGAAGATAAAACCATGAAAGTTAGGATAAATCCTAATAAGTACATAAAACGTGGAGGTGAATTGTCTAGTTATGCAAAAGATCATGTTACTAAAACTAATAAAAGAGGTAAAGTAACTATAGAAGTACCTAAGTCTGAAATGAACTCAAGTAAAAGTAAGCTGTTTGATACATCGATACAAACATGGACTGCAGCTCCTTATGGTAAATCTCCATCTCAACAACCAACTGCTAAAGATTTTAAGAAACAAAGAAATAAAGATAGAATTGTGAAAGCAGGTATGGGTATTATTACAACTGTTTTTGGCGGAGGCGGTGCTTATCTTTCTGCAATGGGAAATAAAAATACAAACACATAATATAATGGCATACAAGCAACCTTATAACTCAGCGATACTTCGTGTTGATCCACCGGATGATGAAATTGATATTTATTCTAAAAAAAACAAGTCAAGAGGTAGGAAAATTGCGGAAACAAAATATGCTACTTTTAAAACTAAAGAAGGTGATTTTACTAGAGATGAAATGAGAAAAATAGCCAATACTGGTTATGGCTCTTCTAAACCATCTTACCAAATAGAAGCAGTAGACAAGGCTAAAGGTATTTATGATAGAGTTGGTTATGATAAAATAGGGGTAGACGAAGGATATGCACAAAGTTCTTACAGCGGTTCAAAAGAATTATCAAGAGAGCGCCTCAGCCGTAAAGAAGTTAGAAACTACATGACTGCAAAAACTAAAGTAGGTGCAGACGGAAGTGTAGTAAAGGGAAAATCAGGCTTTAGACAGATGCGTGATGAGATTAAAGAAGCAAGACCTTATTTTAGAGGTAAAGATGTTTCTAAAAAGAAAAAAGAACAATGGTCCGGAATTGATGGAAAGAAAAATACTATAAAAAACAAGTACGGTAGAGGTAGATTTAGAAAGCCAGAGTTAGAAGGCAAGGGTCTAGAAAAAGGTATAGGAAAAAGTCCAGACACTAAAAGTAACCAGAGTTTTTGTACTGCTACAGGCAATTGTACTTAAAAAAATTAAAATAAAAATAAAGTAAATGGCAATAATATTTACATATCCAAAAAAAGGATTACCAGTTGCTGGAGATTCCATAGTAATAACTGATTCAGAGAGTTCAGATCCTGATGATAGAACTAAAACAGCGTCTCTAGGAACTTTAAGATTAGCTATAGGCGCAATTGGTGGCACTGGAACAGTTGATACAATACCTGTTTTTACTGGAACTACTACATTAGGTGATTCTCCATTTACAATAGATACTTCTACCGATAGCTTAGATATACCTACATTCATTAGACACATAGGTGACACAGATTCCCAATTTGGTTTTCAAGCAGATAATCATTTTAGAGTTAAAACAAATGGTCAGACTACTATACAGTCAGTTTCTAGAACTGATGAAAACGGTGTAGAAGGTCAAGTTGCTGGTTTATATTTTAATTCTTCACAAAGGTTTTTTACACGTACAGACGGTGTTGAAGTTGAGGGTAGTCTTTTTATGCCTGGATATATCAAACACTTGGGAGACAGCGACAGTTTCTTTGGTTTTTCTCAAGATAATAACTTTATATTACACACTGATTCAGGAGTAAAAATAGCAGCTGGCCCAACTGGTGTAACTCTTTATAATGACGAAAATGGGAGTACTACAGTTTCTAAAGAAAGCCTTTTAACTTATGATAGTGGAATAATTGTTAAAGGCGGTACTGAAAACTCATTTGCAAGAGGTGGTGCTGTAAGATTTTACACATCAACCAATACTGGTTATGTAGGTATATCAGGTCCAACAACAAATGGAACTAGCTACGAAGTTGTATTACCTAATGCTGTTGGAACTGCTAGTCAAGTGCTAAAACTACCTTCAACAATAGGAACTTCTCCATATCAATTAGAGTGGGGTGATGCAGGTTCTGGCAGTGGCACAGGTGGTTTTGAAACACTTCCTTTTACAACAGCTAATGGTTATTTAGCTGGAGAAACTAGTACTGGAACTTATGTTTTTCAAATGATAGCACCTTCTAATTGTGACCCAACAAATTTCAAATTTTACAATCTAGCCTCTCAATTAGCAGAGAGTGTAACAGCAGTGGCAATTTACAAAGGCGTTATTGGTGACGAAGGAGATGCTGGTTCGCTGCAGAGTACTGGTCAAATTGAAGGAGTGTTAGGTGCTGATCAAATATCTGGCTCAACTCTAACAGTGGAAGAGGGAGCTACAGCAATATCAGCAGGTGACAATATAGTAGTGTGCTTTTCAATTGAACAGGAAATACAACCTTTAGGTGTTATACCTATTACCGCGAGTGATCCTGGAATAACTTTAAATAATGCTAGTCCTGTGAATAATTCTAAGTTAGCAATTCACGATAGCACTGTATCACTTACAGCAGATAAAATTAAAACGGATGCTCCTACAGTAACTGCTCTTGAAGCTCTTCTTGAAAAATCAGAACCAACAACATCTAGACCTTTTTTACTTATATATTGATTTTACTAAAATATTAAAACATATGGCTATAATATATACTTACCCAGTAAAAGCTTTTCCTTCTGGAGATGACTTAGTATTAATATCTGATGAATCAGATAATAGCAAAACTAAACAGGTTAGAGTATCTACATTTCCAGGAGGAACTAACTCTGGTGTAGATTCACTAAACCAACTAGTGGGTTCTATAAACATAATACCAGGAACTAATACTACAGTAGATTTAGTAAACAACAATATTCAAATAAATGCATCTTCTAATACACCAAGCCTTCCATTTCAATCTATTCAGTTTCGTGATGCTAATGGTAATTTCAGCGGTAACCAAGCATTTTTAGTTAATCCCTATTCATCACAAGAAGCAGCTGCTAAATTAACGGTTGGTGACGCAGGTCAAGACCTTGTTGGTGCAATTGAAATACAAAGTGATGAGAATGGAGCTATTTTAAAAATAGGTGGAGGAAGTCAATTATATTACACTACCATAAGAGGAAGTGATGTTGATACGGCTAGTTACAACATAATATTACCTCCAGCTGGACCAGGAGGTAATAATAAAATATTAGAATCAACTAGCACAGGAATTTTATCATGGATTAATAAACCAGTTGGACTATCTCCAGTAGGTGGTGCTGGAAGTGTCCAGTTTGAAAGTTCAGCAGGAACTTTTAATGGTGATAGTGAATTAACTTACGATGGTTTTGGTGGCTTAACAGTAGGAGAAGTTGGTGGTAATGGAGGTATTATTACTCTTCAACCAGAGGACGGGGTTTCTAGTGGCGTTTTAAAAATTGGACATTTAAATAGTACTGAATATCTTAGCTTAGGATTAGGCGGTGGTGCTATGTCAGCTAGCTATAGTATTGACTTTCCTACATCTGTACCTGGTGGTAATAATAAAATGTTACAATCAGATGCTTCAGGTGTTTTATCATGGATACCATCTCCATCCGCATCAATAACAGGTACAACAGCAGTTAATACTACTAATTTTGCTAATACACCTTTTACATTTGCTAATACTAACAGTGGGAGTGCTGCAGGAGCACCTGTAGCAATAAAAGTAGCTAGTGGTTTTGGAAACAAGCATATAGCTTTTTATTACGCAACCACGCTTAGTGGTAGTATTAGTCAAAGTGGTGTAAACGCTGTAGCATACAACACTAGCTCTGATTATAGATTAAAAGAGAATGTGGTTGATATGACAGATTCTATTGATAGATTAAAACAATTAAAACCAAGTAGATTTAATTTTATAACAGATGGACCTTCAAGAACTGTAGATGGATTTTTAGCACATGAGGTTTCCCCAATAGTTCCAGAAGCAGTAACAGGAATTAAAGATGCGGTAGATGCAGATAACAATATTATACCTCAAGGTATTGACCAAAGCAAACTAGTTCCATTACTAGTTGGAGCAATAAAAGAATTAACCGCAAGGATAGAAGCTTTAGAAGCTTAAATAACCGAATTATCAAGTGATAATATAAATAACCAACGTTTAACTTAAAACCAAAAACAATGACGTTTTTATATACCCGCACCAATACGTGGAATAGTGCACCACAACCAACAGAAGATACCATAAAAGCATGGAAACATATTTCACAGAAGAAAAACTGGAGAATTGTTCAATTGCCAAATGGATTTTTACAAACCGAATACAGAGATATCGATGATCCTGAAATATGGACTGATGTTACCAGAAGAGAAACTATAGGTGGAGCAGAGCAAGCAATAGACGCTTCTATTGAACATTATGCTAAAAAGCTAGAGTTTACCAAAGGACCGAAAGTAGTTAAAACCTTCGAGTAGTATTCAAAATCAATTATATCAAATTAAATTAAATGCAAGAATTAAAGTTAGTTAAAAATCTGGCTTTTGGTGATGGTGCCAGAAGTCAGATATTAACTGGAGTTGAAAAACTTACTAACGCAGTAGGATCAACTTTAGGAGCAAGTGGTAAATGTGTTATATTAGAAGATGCTAATGGCATGCCACAAATAACGAAAGATGGAGTAACAGTTGCTAACGCAGTTACATTACAAGACTCTTTAGAAAATATTGGAGCTACGTTAATAAAACAAGCAGCACAGAGAACAGTATCAGACGCAGGTGACGGTACTACAACTGCTACAGTATTAGCAAAAGCTATTTTAGATGAAGCTTATAAACACAGTGAGCTAGATACTTCAAGAGAATTAAAAGAAGGTATTGACTCAGGTGTTAAGAAAGTATTAGCTTATTTAGAAAAAGCATCAAAGAAAGTAAAAGGTAAAAAGATTGACCAAGTGGCTACAATATCAGCCAATAATGACAAAGAGCTTGGGAAGGTTATAGGTGAAGCGTTTAGATTAGTAGACGAAACAGGTATTGTTATGATGGAAACAAATGAACAACCTGAGACAGTAGTTGAGTTAATAGAAGGCGTGCAATATGATCAGCCCTTGAAAAACAACCACTTTATCACCAACAAGGAAAAGGGCACGGCTGAACTTGAAAATCCGTTGGTTCTAATCGTAGAATCAGTAATACCCAACGTGCGGAAGATTCAGTCAGTTCTTGAACATGTAATAAAGACAGGTAAAAGTTTGCTTATAATAGCGGATGTTGACCCTCAAGTAGTTTCAGCACTTTCAATGAACAAAGTAAAAGGAAACATAAAGGTTAACATTATAGATGCACCAGTTTATGGTATTAGTAAAAAGGATACCTTAAATGATTTATGCGCAGTTACTGGTGCTAAACTAATTAACGAAGATCTAGGTGATGATATGGATATCATAGATCCAGAACATTTAGGTAGTTGTTTGAGATCTGTTACTAATCACGAGGAGACTATCATGAAAGTTGACTTGTCTAGTAATAAAGATGTCAAAGATGTTATTAAATTGCTTGAAGACCAAATTAAAGAAACTAAAAACCCTAATATAATAATTAGGCTAGAGAAACGATTAGCTAAATTAAAAGCTAAAGTTGCTACAGTTAAAGTTGGGGCTAATTCTGAAATGGAGTTAAAAGAAAAAAGAGATAGAGTAGAAGATGCTATTTGTGCTACAAAAGCTGCGATCAAAGAAGGTATAGTGCCAGGAGGTGGTATAGCTTTATTAAACGCTGCACAGCAATTAAAACCAATGTCAATAGGCGAAGAAGTACTTTACTGTGCTATTAAAGAGCCTTATAAATTGATACTTAAAAATGCTGGCGTTGAAGATTATAAAACACCAGAAGTAAAAGGCACGGGATTAGACGTGGTTACAGGAAATACGGTTGATATGGTAAAAGCCGGAATTATAGATCCTTTGCTAGTTACTAAAAGTGCATTAATGAACGCAGCCTCAGTAGCCACAACAATATTATCTACTGATTGTGTTATTAATAACGTTAGAGCATGAAAGCAATAGGTAAATACGTAGTTGTTAATCCAATTAAAGAAACTGATGTAACCACTAAAGGTGGTTTAATCTTAGCTGAAAAGCAAAGAGAAGATATAAGGTACCGACAAGCCACGATTGTAGCAGTCGGTACCCTTGTTGAAGGCATAGTACCAGGCGACAAAGTTTACTATGACAAGTCGTCTGGCTTCAACATTGAAATAGAAAAAGAACAATATAAGGTCATTAAAGAATTTGATATAGTCATAGTGTTGTGAGAAAATTAACATCTAGTGATCTAAAAGAACTAGGTTTACTTAAACATTACAGAATAATTAGAAAATGGGCTTGTAAAACTAATAACTTAAATGATGCAGAATTAGAATTACTAATATATCTTGATGCTATAGATATGTTTACTAAAGATGATTTTATAAAAGGTACGTACTCATTCAGCTGGGATAACAGGCGCTGGAACAAACTATTGAAACAAGGGTGGATTATAGTGTGGCGGAAAAGAAACCACACCACTCAAAAATATCATATATACAAAGTTTCATACAAGTGCAAACAGCTGATAAGTCGCATGTATCGCGTAATGTTAGGTGAAGAAGACATGCCTACTAAAAAATTAGAAAAAAGTAATAGATATAGTTTTAAAGTAATTACTAAATCTATAGATTATGTTAATAAAGATAAAACAAGATGATGAACGAAGAAGAAATGCTAAATAGAGCGGGTATGCCAAGTAGACAAATTTCCGACTTAACTGCAATAGGAACTATTAATGATTTAAATTTAAAACCAAATAACACTATGCAGAAAGAGCAGGAGTTTGGTGATTTGGCTCAGTATATTCCTGAAAGTCCTTTATATGTTAAAGGTGTTGTTGAAGATTGGGAAGAAGGATTAGGAAGAGCTAGGTTTGGTGATAATTACAATCCAAAAAAAGCTGATATAGCTTAAATAAAAAACATAAAATAAATAATTATGCCAAGTTACGGAGAAAAACAAAAACCAGCAGGGAAAGTATTAAACACTGCTAAACCTATAGTAGGTACTAGAGTTATGAAAAGCAATAACTCAGTTATAACACCTACTTTAAAACAAATAGATAATATACCTTATAAAGGAAACGCAGTATTAAATGCAAATAGATAATGGATATGGAAGATGTGAAGCTGTATTTACTTAATGCATCTTCATTTGCTTTAGCCACTTTAAACTGGATAGAGCCAATGTTAGAAATTTTATTGTTAACTTTAACCATAGGGTATACTGTACACAAATGGTTATTATTACATAAGAAAAAGAAATGAGGAATATAAAAGAGATCATAATTCATTGTTCCGCCACTAGAGAAGGTCAAGACATACCAGTTGAGACAATAAAAGACTGGCATATTAATAGTAGAGGATGGACAGACATAGGTTATCATTTCTATATAGAACTAGATGGTACTATTAAAAAAGGTAGAGATATAGACAAAACAGGAGCTCATTGCAAAGGGCACAATCGTAATTCTATAGGAATTTGTTATTGTGGCGGCGTAGAGAGTGATGGTAAGACACCAAAGGACACTAGAACAGAAGTACAAAAAGAAAGTCTGTTACACGTCCTTAAAACATTAAAGGCGATGTATCCAGATGCTATTATTTATTCACACAATGAGTTCGCTAACAAAGCGTGCCCGTCATTTGATGCAACAGGAGAGTATGAAGATATCTGAGAACACAGAATTTAAAATTGATATAAAAACAGTAATAGGTATAATCATGTTAACAACTACTTTAGTTGGTATGTATTATACATTACAAGACGATATTGATTTAGCGAAAAGAATGCCACCTACAGAAGTTAAGAGATTAGAGTATGATTTAAAAGAAAAATGGAATCATGCTAATATAGAAGATCTAAAAGAAAGAGTTGATATGATGGAGCAGATGAACGATATATTATCTGAAGAAATTAAAGTGCTTTCTACATTAGTGAAAGATGGTACAAAAACTGATGGAAAACTAGATGAATTAGCTAAACAAGTTTTAGCATTAAAATCAAAAAAACGTAGATAATGGGTAAAATTAGTTCAGCTTGTAAAGCGGCAGCAAAAAAGAAATTTAAAGTATGGCCAAGTGCTTATGCTTCTGGCTGGGGTGTGAGATGTACTAAAGCTGGTGGACCTAGTAAATTTGGAAATAAAAAAAGTAAAAGAAAATAAAATGGCTAAGAAATTCAAACCACACCCAATGTATAAAGACTGTAAAGTTAAAATGGCTTTTAAAAAAGAAGATCATGATAAGTTAGCGGCAAAAGGATATGATCATAAAAAAGATCCTTCTTGTAAAAAGAAAAAATAATGGCCAAGAAAAAACCTGAATGGAAAGATAGTAAATACGCAGATGCAGAAGGAAAGTTTAAAGAATTATCTTGTGGTGATTTAGCTAGTTGGCTTATTAAGTCTAGAAAAGGTAATAAAAAAGCTATTGTTGGAAGTCTTAACCAGCAAATAGTTTTTAATAGAAAGAAAAACCCTAGTTACGCGAAGAAGATGAAGTGTGCTAGAAATGCAGCAATGAAAAAACTAGGTGATGGCAAAAAGTAAGGTAAAAGGTGGTGGAACTACCAAAGTCTGTTTACCTGCTAGCAAAGTAAGATCTATGTCAGCTGCTGAAAAGAAAAAAGTAGTTAATGCTAAAAGATCTGCCGCTAGTAAGGGAAAATATAAAAGATCTAGTAAATCTAATGTAAAAGGCGCTAGAAAAAAAGGTGCTACTCTTAGAGATTGGTTTGAAAAAGAAAACTGGATTAATGTAGCAACTGGAGCACCTTGTGGAGAGTCAAGTAGAACTCGTAAAAAGAAAAAATAATGGCTACTAAAAGAAAAAAGAAAAAACCTTGCTGGGACGGTTATGTTAAAAAAGGAATGAAGAAAAAAGGTGGAAGACTTGTTAATAATTGTGTACCTATTAAAAGTAAAAAGTAATGGCTATAAGAAAAACTACAAAAGGAAAAGGTCGTAATTTCAGAAGTACAGACGAAGGTGCTGGTATGACATCTAAAGGTGTTAAAGCCTATAGAAAGGCTAATCCTGGTAGTAAACTTAAAACAGCTGTAACTAAGTGTGATGTAAAAGTTGGTACAAAAGCTTACAAAAGACAAAAAGCATTTTGTAGTAGATCAAAAAGTTGGGACGGTGAAAGAGGTAGAGCTGCTAGAAAAAGATGGTGTTGTTCAAGATTTTAAATTAAGTATTATGAAAGATAGAGGACTAGGAGATACAATAGCTAGATTTACAAAAGCTTCAGGTATAAAAAAATTAGCAGACTCAATACCGGGTGGTTGTGGTTGTAAAAATAGACAAAACATATTAAACAATTATTTTCCATATAACAACCAAGACAATGGCGTTTAAATTAAAAGCGCCTTACGAAACTAACCCAACACCTGTTTACGAGGTTGAAGAAAAAAATGGTATATTAGGGAGAGCTAATAATAACGGGACTATTATAATAAATAATAAGATAGACAACAAGAAACAAAAAGAACAAGTTATTAGCCACGAAGAAGTTCACGTTAAACAATTTAAAGACTTCGCTAAATCAAACGGAAAAAAAGGCTTAGATTATAATGATAAATATGTTACTTGGAACGGCAAGAAATACCCACGTAAAAACGGAAAAATAAAATATAATGGTAAGTGGACTATGGAAGGAAGTAAAAGTTTTCCATGGGAACAAGAAGCCTATAAAAAAGAAAAAAAATAAAAAAATACCATGTCAGATAGAGTAAAAGCAAAAGGAATATTAACAACTCCATTAAATGGAAACGTTGTTTATGACGAAAAAAAACAAGGCACTAGCTTATTTGGTGGTATAAAAAACAAATATTATAAAGACGGTAAGAAAGTAGCTGTTGTAAAATCTAAGGTAAAGAAAAAAAATGGTAATTTTAGTACAAAAACCAAAGTCAGAGTTACAAAAAATGCTGTAGACGATCGTGATTTAATAAACTACCCACTTGATCGACAACTTAAAATAAAAATAAAACAAATGAAAGACCCAATGATGAAAAAAGGTATGGCTTACAAGAAGAGTATGGCATATAAAATGAAAACTAATCAAGATGGAGGAAGTTACACTGCTAAAAATCCAGGCGCTGCTGCTGGTCAATTAAAAAAAGATCAATCTGTAGCTACTAAGTATGGATCTCCAACACATAAAAGTGATAAAAGAATTGCTCAAGACTACGCTAGAAATGCAGAAGCTGATGGTAATACTGCAGCTGGTAGATACGAAGCTAAAAAAGCCGTTGAAGCTGCTGCTATGAAAAAAGGAACTCCAATGCACAAAGATGGAGCAATGAAAGGTGATCAATCAGCAACTAGAACTGATTATTCAATGGATAAAGGTGGAACTGACAAAGGTTACAAAGGTACTACTGGATCTTCTAAAGGAGATCAGTCTGCTTCACAATCAGACTACTCTGTTACTAGAAGATACGGTAAAACTAAAGAGTCAATGAAGTCTCCATCAACAAGACCTGGGTTCTTACAAAGAGCTACCAAAAACTGTATGTAAAAATGTCTAAAAAAACATTTAAAGAAACTAAAATAGGAGCTTTTTTATCAAGCAAAGCGCCTAAGGTACTACAAGCTCTTGGGGATGTGTTACCTAATCAAGGAACACTTGGTGTAGTAAAAAATCTTATATCAAGTGATAATAAGATTAAGGCAATTGATAAAGAGCAGGCTATGAAGCTTATAGAGCAAGATATAGCTGAAATGAAAGAAGTTTCTAGTAGATGGAGAGCAGATATGAAAAGTGACTCATGGCTTTCAAAAAACACAAGGCCTCTAGCTCTTATATTTTTAACAGCTTCCGCCATATTCATGATGTCTGTAGATTCTTTTCATTTACAATTTGATGTTGACGAAGCTTGGATAGAACTTTTAAAAACACTATTAATAACAGTTTACGTAGCCTACTTCGGGAGTCGTGGTGCTGAAAAAATTACAAAAATAAATAAATAATAATGGCAGATATAACTAATATAGATATAGATGGATTATCTGGTAACGAAGCAGCTCAACCTAGAGTTTTTGCTCATTCAGTAAATCCTATAACAGGTGTAAACATTGTCAGCGGAGAACCTGGTTCAGATCCTATAGGACAACAAGTAGTAGAAACCGGAATACCAACAACTGGAGACAGTGTTAGTGTATTAAGCAGGGGAGCTTGTTTGTATGTTGGGGTATCTTGTAATATAACGGTAGTCATGGAAGGACAACCAGCAGATACATCTCTTGCTAAATCAGTTACTTTTTATGGTGTAACAGCAGGTTCTTTTTTACCAATTTTAGTAACTAAAGTTTGGCAAGTAACAAGTATAGGGGAAGCTGAACCATTCACGGCTGCAGACGTAGATAAAAGAATAATAGCTTTATTTTAAATTGTGAAATTAGGTATAGGAGGCCAAATACCATCTTTATCTAATTTACCTGGTATTTCTAGACCTGGTGGGGGTGGTGGTGGAATTATACCTACAGATCCATATCCTTATAAAGTATCTTGGAATGTTTCTATTGGAGTACCTAAAGAAGCTAGAATTTTTAGACTTTACAAGACAACTGGAGATTTAACTATAGATTGGGGTGATGGTACAGTAGATATTTTATCAGGGACAGGTGGAACAATTCAACCTGTAACACACCAGTATGATGGTACTGTTGAGAACCCTGTAATGTCCATAGGTAATAAAGAAAACGATACTGCAAATTTTGGAGGTATGTGGTCTATTTATCAATCAATAGGCGCTGGTAGGCAAGATATAAGAGAAATTATACAATGGGGACAACACTCTTTATATCTTCCGTATTTTATGTTTAAGAATTGCGAAGCTGTGGATATGACAGCTACAGACATACCTGATTTTTCTTCAGCTACTACTATGACAAACATGTTTAATGGTTGTTTTAGCTTTAAAGGTAATGAGTCAATTAACGCTTGGAATGTTTCTAACATTGTTAATATGTCACTCATATTTAGAGATACTAGAGTCTTTAATCAAGACTTAGATAATTGGGATATTTCTAACGTGACAAATATGTCGCAATTTATGTATTCTGCAAGTTCTATTAGTGTTTTTAATTCAAGTGTAGCTAATTGGGATTTCTCGTCATGTACTTCAATGGATTACATGTTTCATGGTAATCCTGCATTTGAGGGTTCAGGCTTAGAAACGTGGAAATTGGGTCAAGGACCATTAAAAAGCTTCCGCTATTGTTTTAAAAGTTGCATTAGTCTTAATAAAGACCTAAATATGTGGGACTTTTCAAAAATAAGAAATACTCAAGAGATGCTTTTCAACGCCTCATCATTTAATGGTGATATATCTACTTGGGACACTTCTAATGTTACTGATATGACCAGTATGCTTAGAAAAACAGCTATGGACAATACTAATCCTGGTATAAATACAAAGCAAGTTACTGTTGATGGTAATACTTATTATGCTTGGGACGTTAGTAATGTTACGACTATGCAGTTTATGTTTTATCAATCTTTTGATTTTGATAGTGATATTAGTAATTGGGACACTTCCTCACTTGTAAATGCCATAGGAACTTTTGCTTTTAATTATAAATTTAATTCAGATATTAGTTCTTGGGACATGAGTAATGTTACAAGTATGAGTCAGTTTCTTTACGATGCAGTTGAATTTGATGGTGATCTAAGTTCTTGGAATGTTGATAACTGTGTCAACTTCTATTACTTATTTAGGGGTACTAAAATTGATTTTGATTTAAGTTCTTGGAATGTTAATGGTTTTCTTGATAGATTTCTTTTTGATGTAGATTATAATTACGATTTAGGATCAATGACATTAGGTCCAAATATTAATACAATGCAGTATTTATTCTATAAGAATCAGACATTAAGTGATGTTAATTGGACAAATACTATTGTTGGCTGGGCAAATCAAGTTTACAATAATTCAGCTCCTTATAATGTGAATGCTGCTAATATAGCAACTTTAGCAAGTTTACAATTTAATAATTTAGCAAGTGGTGGAGCTAATTTTGCAAATGCTGGAGTCGCAAGAGACTATCTAGCAGGCGCCATAGCTGGTTGGACAATTACAGGTGATACAAGAATAAATTAATTAAAATGAGTGTAAAAAAAGTAGTAGAAAAAGATACGTGGTTTATAGCACATAATCAAGCAAAGGTTTTATTTGTTAGAGTCGGTAAACCTAGTGTTGTTCATTATGGTTTTTGCTTAGCAGGAACAGAACTTGATTCTGGACAACCTATAATTGACTCGTATTATAATGAAGAAGATTGGTTATTACAATTAGCCAAATGGGATATAATTCCTGATCCACCACCAGAAGATGAGTTGATATGAAAATAAGATTAGGAATACCAATATCAGCTTTAAAGCCAGCAAGCGTAGGAACATCACCTGAACCAGAAGTAATAAAACCTTTTTTTAGTACTTTAGAAGCAGGCGAAGGTTTAGAAGCTTGTAGTTATGAAATAGATACTACATACTATAAAAATAATGGAGATGAACCTCTAAAGCTTGGTGATAAAGTATATATAGACTCTGAAGGAGCTATACCACTAACAGACCCCTATGGATTTTTCTTCGCATATCAAAAAGTTGATAAGTCTTCTGGTTATTATGCTATGGCGGCAGGCTCAAACGTAGTAACTATTATTGGAAATTGTCCGACACCACTATTACCTTTTAGTGCAACAACTGAACCTGCAGGAAGTGCTGAAGAAGCTTGTGAGCAAGCCGACTATGGGTTATTATATAAAGAAGGTGAAGATAATGTAGCGAAAAGTGATATAATTTACAAAAGTGATGTTAGAGACAGTGGAAATGTAGCTGACCCTGGTTACTATAAAGAAGCATCAAGTGGAAATTCTTTTGAAATTAAAGATTTTGGAAGAGCTGACGATCCGGAAAGTTGTGAGTAAATAAAATTCAAAACAAGTGAATATATAATTAACAATCAAATAAAATTAAATAAAATGAATAAAATAAAAGAAGAAGAATTAAAGTTAATTAAAGAGCAGCAATTGCAATTAAATGAGCTAATAAAAAATATAGGCGTATTAGAATCTCAAAAACACGGGTTATTACATGAGATAGCAGTAATAAATAAAGATATAGAAGATTTTAAAGATGTTTTGGAAGCTGAGTATGGAGCTATTGATATAAAATTAGAAGATGGTAGTTATACTGAAATAAAAGCAGATGTCAAAGGTAATAAGGAAGATTAGCATAGGAGCTGACTATAAAAATCAAGCAATGCATTATTCTACTGGACAAGAGGTTTATGGTGGTCATATAATTTGTGATATTATTTTTAAAGATAAAGACGAGTCGTATAATATATATATAACTAAAAACGACGAAGTATTGCCTTGGAAAAAGTTTAACTCTAACATGGCAGTTTCTGTAGAGTACGATCTTAAATATTAATGAAAAGCTTATATAGCTTTATCGTAAAACCTCTAAACGAAAGATACGATAATGTAAAAAAAATAGGTGATAAAAAGCTTATTGTCAATACAGGTATTGAAGATTATCAATTTATTAGTAAAAAAGCAGTTGTAGTTTCTATTCCAGCTGCTTTTAAAACTAAAGTAAATGTAGGAGATGAAGTTTATATTCATCATAATATATTTAGAAGATGGTATGATCAAAAAGGAAGAGAGCGAAATAGTTCAACTTACTTTAAAGATGATCTTTATTTTGTTTCACCTGAGCAGATTTATATGTATAACTTAAAACCACATTTAGATTATTGCTTTATAAAACCAGTTTTAAATACCCATTTTCTAGAGAATAGAAAAGAACAACCTAATGTTGGTGTAGTGAAATACACTAACAACACCTTAGAAGCGCTAGGAATAACACCTGGAACACTTATTACGTTTACCCCAAACTCTGAATTTGAGTTTATTATAGATGGTGAACGACTCTATTGTATGAAATCAAATGATATAGCTTTAACCCATGAATATAAAGGAAACGAAAAA
>Ga0181398_1000248_pt1 | contig 16495 bp, 26 predicted proteins | sample 21SPOviralmetaG_FD_130127 | JGI IMG/M metagenome (GOLD analysis project Ga0181398, IMG submission 130127) | Marine viral communities from the oligotrophic San Pedro Time Series (SPOT) site, San Pedro Channel, CA, USA - 21 SPOT_SRF_2011-04-29 | ecosystem: Environmental > Aquatic > Marine > Strait...
GAAAACATTAAAATTAATGAGCCTAGTTGCACTGATGAGTGTATCAGTAGCATACGGGGCTGACAACGAGATATATGTAGAGCAAAGTGGAGCTACTGCTAATTTAGATTTAGAGCAATTAGGTTCAGCTAACTTGATAGGAGGATTACAATCTTCTGCAGGTTCAATGACAGCATTAGACCTAGACGGTGGTACAATGACGCTTGACGTAAATCAAATAGGAGACACTAACAAATTTTTAGGAGACATTACTGCTGATAACTTTGTAGGTTTTTTTGAGTTTGATGGTGATACAAATAATTTTACTATACAAGTAGACCCTACTAATACATACGGAGCTGATGGTTCTAATGTTAATGTAGATGTTACTGGTAGTACAAATACTTTTACACTTGATTTAGCTACAAGTTCTATGGCTAGTAACACAGATTTAGATTGGATTATTAACGGAGATGGTAACGTAATAAACGCTGATATAGACTACGATGGTGGTACAAACTACATGGACGTAGACGGAGATTCTAATACTGTAAACTTTGATGGACAAGGATACGCAGGAGGATACTTCTACCTTGACCAAACAGGTAACAGCAGAACTTTTAATATAAATCAAATGAGTACACTAGACAATGACTGGCTTAAGATACTTTCTACTGGTTCTAATGGTACTATTTGTGTCATTCAGAACGATGGGGGAAGTTCAGTCGGTTGCTAATATTGGTAACATAACTGAACTGAACGGAGCAGGTCAAGTTGTAAGAGACGAAACCTATCAAGCTTCTATAAACCTAGACATAAACAGCTACGATAATGTCCAAACTTCTAATGGGAGATTGGGCATTACTTTTTTAGATGACAGCCAAGTTAGATTGACTGAGCATTCTGAATTAATTATAGATGAATTTATCTATGACCCTGACCCATCTAAATCTAAGATGGCTTTACAATTTGCTAGTGGAACTGCAAGGTTTATTACTGGTAAGTTAGCCACCATAGATAAAGAAAACATTACTATAAACACTCCTAGTGCTACGATTGGTATACGTGGTACAGACTTTACTGTGACTGTAGATGAGTTAGGTCGTAGTTTAGTTATATTATTACCAGACAATGACGGTTTACCTAGTGGAGAAATAGTTGTTGCAACAGCTATGGGGCAGGTGATTCTTAACAAGCCTTATCAAGCTACTACAGTTTCAATGTTTGAAGCTGCACCGAGTAACCCCGTTATTCTTGACTTGACACTTGAGTTAATTGATAACATGTTAATCATTAACCCACCAAAGGAAAATCTAAGTGTTCAAGGAGAGAATGGAGACGGTAATACTACTAACATTTTGGATGTTGACTTTCTGGAGTTTGATGATTTAGAAGTAGATTACTTAGCAGGAGATGAGCTTGAGTTTACAGAATTAGATATTAATTATCTTGATGTAAATTTTTTAGAAGACTTACTAGATGTAATAGCAGATGTAAATGAACTAGACCAAACAGAAACTATTTTAAATACTAGGTTAGATTTAAAAGGTACTAAAGTAGGATACGATTCTACTACACAAATAAACACTTTTCTTACAGATAACCTTATAACTTTTTATAAAACTTTAGAAGATACAATAAGATTAGATTTAGACAAGGCAAATGCTTACACCGTTATTATGATACAAAATGGTAAGAGCACACAAATTATAATTAATGGTGGAGGAGACTCTATTATTAAAATTACACAAGGAGATTAGTATGAAGTATTTATTTTTAATGTTGTTTTCTTTAGGAGCAAGTGCCGACTTAGACTTAACAATTCCAGAACAACCGGCTGCTCACATACCTGAAACAAAATTTTTACATTTTAATTACTACAGAGAGCCACCTACTAAAGCACAGATGATTACGTTTTGGACACTAAATGCTTTAGACGTTATTACAACTTACGAAGGTCTAAAAGCTTTCCCAAATGGTTATGAAAAAAATCCTTTATATCCTAAAAGACCTTCTCTTGGGCAATTAGTTATAGGCAAAGCAATAATAGGTAGTTTAGTAGGTAATAACATGAATAAAAATACTATGTATTTTTTTAATGCCCAGTTAAGTCTTGTTGTCTACCACAATTATTCACTTTATAACTAACATGAAGTGGGCAATTACCCTATTAAGTCTATTAACTTTACCTCTCCTCTTTAACCTTGCACCATTAGAAGTAATGAGACTCAAGACTTTTGATGCTCTTGTTACAACACCTAGTCCGACTGGACACTTTACAATCCTTAACATTACCGAAAAAGACCTAGACGATATGGGAGGATATCCCCTGCCTCGTCAAGACTTAGCACACATTCACAATCAAATAATAGAAGCTGGTGCTTATGGTGTTGGGTGGGTTATGTTATTTCCACATGCAGATAGGATGGGTGGAGATGATGAGTTTGCAAAAGCTTTACAAAGCTCTGCAAGTGTTATAGCTATGCCAGAAATAAACAACGGTAATTATCCTGCTACTGTAGGCACAGTTATCAAAGGACCAATAGTATCATTACCAAAGGCTCAAGGATTCTTAGAGAACATAAGGACGTTTAAACAGTCTGCAAGTCAAGGTGCTATATCTGCTCCAGTAGATGTAGATAATTTAGTAAGGCGTATACCTTTACTACAGCAAACAGATAACGGGTGGGTAGCTTCGTTTGGAACAGAAGTTTTAAAAATACTAGGAGGTGGTCAGACTTATCAGATTGTAACAAATCAGAATGGAATTGAACAGGTTAGAGTTAGAGGCATCCCTCCCGTTTCTACAGATAGTCTTGGTCGTAAGTGGATTAGTTGGGTAGATACACAAGAAATAACTTTAGATGAATTACACAAAGCAGAATCTACATTTGTATTTGTAGGATTTACAGCTCAAGGAATATCTCCTCAACTTGCAACTCCTATTGGACTCTTAGAGCCTCATAAAATTCAAGCAGCTTTGTCAGAAAGTATGCTAATGGACACTCCTCAAATACCAGATTATAGACTGTTCGTAGAGCTACTATTATTATGCTTCTCAGGCTTCCTCACAGCTCTTCTAATAAGCCGTTTGGGTATAACATGGGGCGTAGTATCAGTTGGTGTTTTAATGTCAGGAATCGCATACTTTGGATATAGCATTATACAGAAAAATATATTGATAGATGTTACTTGGACTTTAATAAGTATGACACTTATTGCTACCTTACAATTTTACCTAAACTTTAGAACTCAGTTCAAGTTAAGGCAACAAATTAAGAAACAGTTTGAGCATTACCTAGACCCTAAACAAGTTAAAAGATTGCAAGATGACCCCAGTTTGCTGAAGTTAGGCGGAGAACGAAGACGTTGTACGTTTTTATTTACAGACGTTAGAGGATTTACAAGCTTATCGGAAAGACTAGAGCCTGAACAAGTAGCAGAAATAATGAATAAAGCCTTGACAATTCAAGCGAATGCTGTTAAAAAGTATGACGGTATGGTAGATAAATATATTGGGGATGCAATGATGGCTATATTTAATGCACCTATTGACCTAGATGACCACGAAAACAAAGCTATACTAACTGCTATAGAAATAAAGAAGAACATGAAAGAAGCAGGTTTAGGAATTGAAATAGGTATTGGTATAAATACAGGAGAAGCTGTGATAGGTAATATGGGAAGCGATACAATGTTTGATTATACTGCTATAGGGGACGCGGTAAATCTTGCAGCTAGGCTGGAGAGTTCTACAAAGGAAGTAGGAGAGGATATAGTAGTAGGACACAATACTGCGATACACAGCACCATGCCTCTACAACCATTAAATCCTATACATGTCAAAGGAAAAGAAAAGAGCATAGAAATATATACTATTCTATAGCCTCAAGTTCTCTTTGAAAATAAGAATGTAATCCACCCATCTTATCTTTACCATGTTTTAAAATACTTTTAATTAAATATCCTTCTTCTCTAGGAAAAAGTTTATCAACTTCTTTCTCTGGTAACATACTAAATTCTGTTACTATTTTATTGTCTCTAGTTAGCAGTATTTTAAAACTAACTAGGTTGGCTTCGTTCTTATTAATCATTTGATTCCTTTAAATTTGCAAAGTTAATTCCATCTTGTTTACCACGAAGCCCTGCTTTCATATAAGTGGTAGCTCTTCCTTCAAAGAAGTTCTGGTGTTCTACACCCATAACCTCATCAATCCAACCTAGAGGATTTTCTTTCTGGTCATAGTTTGTTTTAAGACCTAGTTGAAGTAATCTTCTATCAGCAATGTATCTGTTATAAGCATACATATCTTTTTTAGTAAGACCTTGTAGGTCTCCCATCTCAAACACTAAATCAAGAAACTTGTCTTCAAGCTCTACCATCTCTCTACATATTTGATATAGTTCTGCTTTAAAATCATCAGTCCATATCTCTATGTTTTCTTGTATAAATTCTCTAAACAATTTAGTCATAGCTTCAACATGCATAGACTCATCACGGATAGAGTAAGTAACTATTTGTCCCATGCCTTTCATCTTACCAAACCTAGGAAAGTTTAAAAGAATAGCAAAGCTACTAAAAAGTTGTAGTCCTTCTGTAAATGCTGAATAGACTGCTAATGTTTTAGCTATAGTTTTCTTATCAGACTTAAGAGGTTTAAAGTTACCAACATAGTCATGCTTGTCTGCCATCTCTTCATACTCTGAGAAAGCTTTGTATTCTATCTCAGGCATCCCGACTGTATCAAGTAGTAAACTGTAAGCATCTTGATGTATTGATTCCATGTTAGCAAAAGATGACATCATCATCCTTGCTTCAGGTTTTTTAAAGATAGGCATATACTTATCTATATAACCTGATGCTACATCTACATCTGATTGAGTAAACAATCTAAAAATTTGTGTCAGTAAATGTTTTTCTTCAGGCGATACATCTTGCCAGTCTTTAACATCTGTGTGTAAAGGAACAGACTCAGGCATCCAATGCATTTGGTTTTGCAGTTTGTAGTATTCATACATCCACGGATACTCAAACGGTTTATAATAATCTCTAGTTTTTAATAAGCTCATATACCTCTCCTTCTTAATATTGATAATAATTCTGTAGCTTCAGCATATTCTTTTAACAAACCATCTACTGTTCCTACTACATCAGGATGGTCAGCTACACCTACTTGCATTTCAAGTAATATGTCTAAGTTTACTTTAGCCTCTTGTTGTTTTGCTTTGTATTTTAAATTTAAAGCTTTATATATTTCTTCTTTCATATGTTATCCTTGTTCTTTGGTAAATATACTATTGTTAATGAATTACATTCAGGACAACTTAAATTAGTTTCCATAATGTATTCTTCATTTTCTTTTTCTGTATCGTGGTCTCCGCCCCATATTAAAGGTGTATTACAATGCCAACACTTCACGACTATCCTTCACATGCAATACATTCCACATCATCTAAACGAATGCGTGGAATTTTAGTGTTTACGTTTTCTACATTTCTTGCCGCATTAGTTCTAAAGTAATACAACGATTTAAGTTTATTCATACCATACCAATGTACATCACTTACATACTGCATGTATTCATCATGCACTTCTTGTGGTTCTGTTGACTTGGGTAAAGTAAAAAATAAATTTACAGACTGTGCTTGACAAATAAACTCTTGTCTTTTGTAAGCGTGTTCTACAATCCATATTTGATTTATCTCATTAGCTGTTTTAAATATTTCTTTTTCAACATCACTAAGGATATCTAACTGTTGTACTGAACCTTCGTTAGCTGATATATCTTTCCAAATGTTATCTAGCTTCTTACCTTTAATTCCTTTATCTTTAAAAATCTTTTCCAGATACTTATTCTTAACTTGATAAGAACCGGATAAAGTTTTATGAGTATAACAGTTAGCCCTATAAGGCTCAATACTAGGGGAAGTACCACTGCATATAATCCCACTACTAGCATTAGGAGCAACAGCCAATAAATTAGCGTTACGCATACCCGTGCCGTGAACATCAGGAGCTTCGCCCCTTTGCGTAGCAAGTTCTTTAGTAGCTGCAACGGCTCTAGATTTGATAAAGGTGAATGCTTTATGATTGAAACCAGTTGCAAATATTCCCTCGAAAGGAATGTTCCTAGATTGGAGATATGCGTGGAAGCCCATAGCACCCAGCCCCAAGCTCCTCTCTCTATATGCCGAATACGCAGATTTAGTATATCCCACCTTACCGTCTCTAACATATTTTTGAAATCTTTTAAAATTTGCACTGTATTCTCCTAACTGTGTTGTATCTATTGCGTTGTCAATATAGTGCTGTAATACATTGTCAAGCATGGTTATTAAATCTTGTATAAAGTAATCATCCTTAGACCACTTATCAAAATGTTCTAAGTTTACTGAAGATAAACAACAGACTGCTGTTCGTTCTTCATTAGTAGGTAGTGTAATCTCTGAGCACAAGTTACTCTGTCTAATTTTTAAACCTAATTCTTTTTGTTTTGTTGGTAATGCTTTGTTACATGTATCTATATTAATCATGTAAGGTTCACCAGTCTCTGCTCTTGCATGAATAATCTGCCACCAAATATCTCTAGCGTTTACTATCTTAACAGCTTCGTTAGTCTTAGGGTCTATCAATCTCCAGTCTTCATCTTTTTCTACTGCATCAAGAAAAGCATTAGTAATATTAATACCGTTATGAAGATTAAGATTCTTTCTATTAATATCACCGCCTGATTCCTTACGCATGTTGATAAACTCTTCAATCTCTGGATGAGAGATATCCATGTATGCGGCATAGCTTCCTCGTCTTGTAGTGCCTTGATTAAAGGCTAACATCTGAGAATCAACTACATGCATAAAAGGAATGCTTCCAGTAGAACGACTGCCATGAGCAGTTGAAATACCGTTGCTCCTAATATCGCCCCAATATCCACCGATGCCTCCACCTGAACTAGCCAACCATATGTTCTCATCGTAATGAGCAGATAAACCACCCCTACTGTCAGGAACATAATTAAGGAAACAACTGATAGGAAGCCCACGACTTGTACCCCCGTTACTAAGTATAGGAGTGCTAAACATGAACCAACGAGAGGAACTGTAGTTATAAAGTCTTTGAGCCAGTTCAAAATCTGTCTCCCCCTTGTAGGTTGCTCCGAAGACGGAGGCTCTTGCGAAGGCTTCTTGTGCATGTGTTTCGTTCTCCCAAAAATATCTATCTTTTAATGTATCAAGACTAAACTTATCAAATGTTTTTTCTTTGTCATAGTCTATTTCAATTCCTAAGTAAGGCTTAGTTCCTATCTTATCTTCAATCATTTTTCTTCCTGTAAATATAAAGCTATTATAGCATAGTGAATAATCTTTAGCAAGTCTGCGTTATTTTTTCCGTTCTTCTTTCCGTACCTCATAGCGTACTTCATAATGTTTCCTACACAGAAACCTTCTCCATGTCCTGCATCTAATATCATATCTGTTGCTTGATACTTACCATTAGCATAATGTTGTTCGTATGTTCTGTTTACATATCCAATTATATCTTTTATAATTTTGTCTTCTTTGAATTTATACTTCACTCTTCCATTCCTCCGGTAGTGTTTCCTCACTATACCAAGTGAAGTTGTTTGTTTCTGCCCATTCAGCGTGGCTTCTTTTAGTTCCGTCTTTTCTTTTCTTAGCCTGTGGCATAGGAGACAAAGGCTTTTGAAATAAAAACACTAGCTCATAGTTTTTAGGTAGTGCTTCTCTAATGTGTATGTACTTACTATACTCTGCATAGTCCCAGAACCTACCCTTAGCTTCTATCAAAATAGTTTTACCAGATATAACCTTAACAAAGTCAGGCTCGTATCTGTGCTTAACCACATAGTTAATGTTATCCCAATGATGCTTCCAACTTTTAAGAAGAGTTTGGTGTATGTCGTATTCCCACACACTATCATATCCTTTAGGAACATTTACTTTTTTAGGTCTTGGTTTTCTAGGCACTCGTCTAGGCATTAAGTTGTTCCAAAGTTATATTAGGATTTCTTTTTACCTGTTTATAAAACCATCTACGGCTATAGGCACTAAGAATAAACTTACCGTTTGCAAAGACATGCGTCTGTTGTGGTAAGAACTCATGTAAATTATTCTTATTTATTTTAGTCTCATCTTCTCCTTCAGGGACTAATGTTCTTATCCACTCTATCAAGAGTCTCTCTCCTTTACGCCTTAATAACTTAGACTTTTTTTGACTCATAATTTTTTACCAGTTTCCAATAATTTAAAATACTATTAAACATTTCTCTATGTTTAGACTGGGAATCTTTATCCCAAATGTGACAAGCTATAAGCTCTGTGTTCTCTCTATCGACAAAGATAGATACTCTTTCTACATCATTAAAGCCACAGCCTTGAGCATAAGCAGACAACTGCATACCGTGTTCATCATACACTAACTTGGCTGGGTCTTTACCTTCTAAGTTATCTTTTGTTTTAAAGTCAACAAAGATACCGGACTTAGAATATAAATCTATCTTACCACCATAGCCTAAGTCAGCACAGAAAGAATCTTCTGCTATCCATTTCTCGTCAGGGAAATTTTCATCTAACCAAGATTGAATAATCTCATAAGTCTTACTAGTACCTTCACCCAAGAATCCTTGTTCAATCATTGCGTGTATTTCTGTACCTTTCTTTGCAGCCTCTTGACCTATTCTTTTAGAATCTTGCTTACATCTATATGCAAATTCTTCTATAGATTCTAGAGGGTCTTTCTCTAAAGTCAAAGCAGAGTTAAGTGCTTGATTTATTTTCCAATTCTCTAGCGATGGTTTGGCTATCATACCAAGAACGGTAGTGACAGAGGGTACTAGGTTATCTTTCTTTGCATCTCTAAGGGTAGTGTTTCTTTCTTTACCATTAGCACCTATGACTGTGTACATTGGGTCGCCCTCTTGGGTATACCAATGACCAGATTCCGACTTAAATTTATTAGCCGACAATGTATTATATACTTCTTGTGTAGAACTGTCAAGTGTTTCTTTATTTTTTTCCATCTTCTGACTCCTTAAATGCTTTGATTACATCTGATGAGAATAGTTTTTGTAGGTTTACCAAGAACATTTTACTAGCGTTGTGGTCTCCACCAGCTACAGTTTTAAATGTATCAAGCTTATCAACTATAGTTCTAAGTACATCTGTTTTAAATACAAGAGTACAAAACTCGTTGTCTCCTACACATAAGTTATGAAACCAATAGTCTGATTCAGTTGCTCTGATACCAGAAGGTTTGTTCCAAGACTCATACTCTATACATATGTTTCCTGTCTTCATCCACATACCTTTCTCTGATTTAACTTCTATCTTCTTTCCCGTCAACATATCTTTTATTTTATCTTCTCTTATCTCTCCATACTCTAAGTCAATGTCAAACTTCTTTCTATCTTCTTTAGTGGGTTTCACTCCAATTTACTCCTGTCTTGTATTCACCGTCCAATGGACAACGAAGATTAAAATATTCTCCTGCTTTTATTATACTCTCAACTGCAACTTCTCCCACGAAATCTGCTTGACTTTCTTTAACTTCTATCTGCCACTCATCATGTATGTTGGCAACGAACTTGTACTGTACAGCATTTAGTTTTAGCATATCGTCTAAGAGGACAAGTGCTTTCTTCATTATGATAGCACCTGCTCCCTGTAGTAATGTGTTAAGTGCTGAATGTTGATTACGCACATATAACTTTCTACCATCTAATCCTTTAAGAAATTTTTTAGCCGATGCTCTTTGCACCCTGTCTCTAAGAGACTTAAATGATGGTTTATTATCAAAGAAATATTGTCTAGCTCTTTTGCCATCTGCTGTATTTCCGCCAACCACTTTTCCAAGTTTCTCATCTCCTGCTCCGTACATGAGTGCATAGATGAATGTCTTCGCCTTATCTCTAGATTCAAGCTGTGCAAGTTGCTGATTAGCGGTGTGTATGTCTCCATTGAGTATTTCATTTGTGTATTCCTCGTCATTCATATAGTGTGCTAACATTCTAATCTCAAGACCAGAAGCATCCACACCTAGTAAAACATTATTATCCTCTACAATCCAACAAGCTCTACACTCTTTGCCGTAAGGACTATGAGAGCTAGGTACTTGTGCCATGTTAGGACTTCTGTGTGTCATTCTTCCGGTGATAGCACCGTTAGGTATTACGAAGCCGTGCACTCTTCCATCTTCTTCAGTAGCATCTATCCAAGAATCAATCTGGGCTATACGCTTTTGTAGTAAAAGAAATTGTGCTATAAGATTAGCTTCGTGTATGTGTGTGATAGCTGATAAAGTTTTCTCATCTACTATAGGTTGTCCTGTAGGTGTGAACCTATCGGGCTTCCAACCAAAGTCAATAAGATATTCTCCTATCTGTTTCCTAGAACCAAGGTTGAACTCTTGTAGAGACTGTCTCATAAAGGGACTAAAGTCTAGAGTGTTTAAACATCTTGCGTACTCATCATCAGTAAGACCACGCTTAGACAACTGTCCATCTTTTCTTACATAAGGTGTAACAACTTTATCATCTACCCACTTAGGTTTAAACGTGCTGTGTACTTCATCTTCTATTGCTTGTTTCTTTTCTCTAAGTTCAGCAAGTAAAACTAAACCGTGCTCTGTATCAAACTTGAACCCGTTAGTTTCCTGTTGCTTTATTATACCTGCAATCCTTTGTTCTATATCTATGCACTCTCTACCAAATCCTTTAGATTCTTTTCTCAACTCTTTGAGAACTACCATGTTAAGATTAACATCTCGTATACAATAAGTAAGCATGTCTTCTGAGTAGTTAAGGTAGTCACTAAAATCTATCTTATGATATCCTAATTTGTATCCCCACTTCTCAAGACTATGACCACCATCTCTGTTAGGATTAAATAGTCTGGATAAAACAAGAGTATCTATTACTGGAATGCTAGAAAGGTTTACATCACTGAACTTATGTACCATAGGTATATCAAATCCAATAATGTTATGCCCTACTAAAGTATCTGCTTGAGACAAAAACTTATATCCTTCCTGTAATTTATCAGGCGGAAAGGTGTAGACCTTTTGAGTCTCAACATCTTGAGCAACAATACAATGTATCTTTGTTGCGTTGAGGTCATCTGTCTCTATATCAAATACTAATTCCATTCTTTTTTAAAGTCCTCCCATGATATTAATTCCTCTTGCTCTACATAGATACAGGGATACTTAAACTGTGGCTGTCTTGTTCTTTTAGGTTTAGCATGTAGATTCTTACCTGTTATAACACCTTTGAGTTCACAAGTTACAGTATCCTCATTTTCTTTTACCACAAAGAATGCATATAAATCAATATTATTATTAATCTTGTTAATCCAAAGCACACCATTATTATGAATAGTTGACTTTACATCTATGCTCCAACCTTTATACTGTATATCTCCAACATCATCACCACTATCCTTAGTTTTACATACTGGAGAAAAAACTTGACTAGGATATACGTTTGTTAGTTTAGCTAATGCTAACTCTGCAAATAATCCTGTTTTATCAGAAAAGTATTTATCATTGGTATTATTAAGAGGTAAAGTTTCAGCATTACGACTTCTTGCTCTATCATATCTACCCTTACTTAAGTAGTCCACGATTGCTTTCTCGCCATCCTCCAATACTATTTTAGTCATTTAAAATGCTTCTCCCGTTGAGTCATCAAACTCAATATCATCATCAGATAGTTCTGATAATCTGCCTGTCTCTGAATCATATACAACTCTACAAGCCATGCCAACATCACCAGTATACCTAGATTTTAATATGCGAAGCCTAGTTGTTCTTGCTTCCTCTGGGTCATCTGATTGTTGGTTTCTTTCTAATGCTATCACACAATCACTGAGCTGTCCAATACTATTTGAACCTCTGAGATGAGATAGAGAAACCTCTATACCATTCTCGTGTCCTTTGTTACCATCAACTCTACGTAAGTGTGAAACTAAAATGATACCTGCACCTGTCTCTTCTACCAAACTTCTAAGTCTAGTCATAATAGAATCAATGGCTCGTCTCTCATCTCCTTCATGCACAGCACTAACTAACATATGTAAGTGGTCTACTACCACCCACTTGCAATCACATCCTATAATCATAAAGCGAAGCTTAGTAAAGATATCATCAATGTCATTCGTACCGAAGTGTGAATGAACCCATACTCTATTACGATTGTCGCCATCATACAGTATATCGAACATCTTGTCAAGCTCTTCTTTAGAAAACTTATCGCGTTCTTGGTCAACATAAAGTCTAGCGTTAGCTTCGATGGATAGGATACCATCAATGGTTCTCCTCCAATCTTCTTCTAGTGCTATGATACCTACGTTGTCATTAGTATTCTTAATAAGATGATGCTCAAGTTCTCTAGTTACACTAGACTTACCAAGCCCAGTACCACCTGTAAGAGTAACAAGCTCTCCCTGTCTTAAGCCATATAGCTTTTTATTTAATCCTTCATAGGGATAAGGGACGCTTTCTTTCTTCTCACGATTGTGAAACTTCTCTCGTTGTTCTGAAACATTTATGACACCAGAAGGTGTGTAGACTTTTGAAGCCCACCAACATTCAACAAACTCTTTGTGTCTGTTAGAACGAAGCATATCATTAGGGTCTTTGAACCCATGAGGAAGTGTAAGTATCTTAGCCTTGCCCGGTTTAAACAGTCTGGCAACTTTAATAGAAGCCTCCTTACCAGCTTTGTCATTATCAAATGCTACAATAACATTCTCAAACTCATCAAAGAATTCTAAGCTTTCCTTTATATCACGGACTGCACCTTGTGCACCACGCTTTATAGACACTACTGCCCACTTAGAACCAAGTAGTTCATAAGCTGACATAGCATCACACTCCCCCTCCACGATGGTAACATACTTACCACCCTTAAATAACTGCTGACCAAACAAACCTGTGTCGTTGTAAGTACCAGAGACAAAGAAGTCTTTAGCTTTTACGTTACGATACTTGGTAGCTGATAGCTCGTGACCATTATAATATGGGTACAAATGCTTTACTACATTTCCTTGTAGGTCATGTACGCATTTAACACCATACTTAGTAGCCGTTGCTTGAGATATCTTTCTGTCTGTAAGAGCAGAAAACTTCCCTTCATCTACAATATCAGGTTGCTTAATCTGAGTTGTTGTCGCTGTTTGCATATCCTTTCCTCCACATGCTTTTGTGTAACTAGGCATGAACTCACCGCAACTGAAACACTTTGCTGAATCATCTTCATTGATTCCTACAGCATCACTACTGTTGCAAAGTGGACAGGGTTGGTGAAGCTTGTCCCAAGTCTTATCCATGTTAGCCCTCACTATGTTTAAACGTCTTCGTCTATTGCGTCACCTTCTGTAGTTTCCTCTACTACTTCTTGCTCCACCATCATCTCTTCAGGAGTATCTATCACAGCTTCTTCAGAGTTTTGAAGTAGCAATTCAAGATTGCTTTGATGTGATTGGGAAGCAAAGTTTAAAGCTTCTACAATTACATTCAAAGTTCCTATCTTACTTATAGTAGTATTGGCGTTGCCTTTACTATTATCATCTGCAATCATGTTGGTATCGTAAGTAACAGTACCATCATCTTTTCTTATAGTAATAATCATAATTAAAATTCCTCATTGTCATCTGAATTACCTTCAGAGTATTCAATTAAATCAGTAACCTTCACAGCTATTAACTCTGCGAATGTACCATACTTTCCTGTATAGGGTTTAATCTTTACAGTTCCTACAGAACCATTGCCCACACTAACATCTAAATCATTGCCGTCTCCGTCAACTAACTTAGGTGCTTGGTTGGTAGTCCCGTCATGTTTGATAACCTTTCTACTAAATGAGAATGCTGGTTCATCATACTTAGCTTGACCATCTCTGGTTCTTACTTGTGATAAACCTAGACCCTCTAGTCTAGTAGCTGTATCGCTATCAGTCAACACCACTACGCCATACTTATGTGGTTCAAACTTTGTGTTTGGTGTGCTGACATTAGCCCACATAAATTTTCCTTCTACATACTCATACATATAATTCCTCCATTGGTTGTATTAAGTTTTGCCATTCTAACACAGTTAGACTTTATTGTCAAGTCTTTTCTGTCTTCTTCTTGCATTATTTTTATCCCTTGTAAATTGGATAGCGGGTTGCAAGTCTTCCCATAGCTCGTTTAAACACTCTTGCTTTTGTTCTTTCTTTAGTCTGGTTACAATTTTTATATCAGACTTCTTAGGAATCCAAGTGTCCCAGTATGCTTTGTCCATGTCTGTCCATGTCCAAGCTATCTCTTTGTCTAGTGTTGTTGATTTGAAATATAGATTCATATAGCCCTCCAGCTTTTGAAAATTAAAAGGGTCACTTTTGAGTGATAACCAGCACTAGTTACAAGGGAAGGTAATCGGTTTAGTTCTTATCCCATTTCAGCTACAACTTTAATAAGTGTTGCCACCTCTAAAGATTTTACAGTAGCTCGAACACCTTGTAAAACTTAGTCTAGTTTTTGTGGCACGAGACTAGAAACTCGCACGATAAAATCGTATGCCTTCAGGTTCAGGAAGGTTAGTTGAGGGCTACACCCTTAGACATACCTTAAAAACAAGTGGCTATTATACCACAGCTAACCCTCGTTGTCAACCTTTAAATCCAATAACTTTACTTTGTAAACATCATCTTTCCAATTAACCTCGTAAGATACTTGGTCATCTGGATTGTCATGGTTGTGTTTTGCTACACAGTTAGTCCACTTCCTATACTCTTCCTTCGTCATAGGGTTTATAAAACCATCTATCATTTTATTAAAACCTACTCTTAAATAATTGTTGTAGCAATTTTATATTATCACTACTTAAATACTCCAAGTGTTCAGGTATCGAACCTCCTGCATACACATCATCACTATCTTCGTTCGTATCTATCATAGGTGTATTACTATAATGATTATCTACAATGTTATCTATCTCTGTTTCTATTCCTTGTATCATATTTATTCCTTATTATTTAATATAATTAATATTCATTCTCTTAAATACTATTAGATTGTATCATATTTTTAATCTAATTGCAAGTGTTTTCTTCATAATGTTTTGCCATCTTGGTTAGTTCTTTAGATGACATAGCGTTTAAACATTGTGTAGATAAGAACCTTATAACCAGAGAAGGTATGTCACCCCCTGCTGGGTGTTCGTAATAGAACATATAGTTATCACTTACATAGTTTAAACAGTCTTCAAGTAAATCATCTGATATGTTTAGTATATCATTGTCTACCATACTATGTACCTCATCTACAATTTGCTGTTCGTACTGTTCTATCCCTTCATTACTCATCAGTTCAATCCCTCCACTTGACTCCAATCCTCATCAAGGATAAGCACTTCTTCAAAGTTATGTTTGTAATCTACATCTACACCATGCCAATTCTCAAAGACTTTTTCAGTTCCGTCTTTAAAGGTTATCTTCAAATCTGCTCTACACAAATCCCAATCTTCTACCTTATCCCAATCAATACCTAGTTCTTCTAAGTCCCAATTAAGATAGCAACTATATCTAGCTTCTATATACTTTGGTTTATTCATCATCTTCCTCCTGTTTAAACGTCCTCTCCATACTTAACCTCTTTGATTATATCTTCCATCATATCATCATTGAACCACATGGTCAAGCCTCCTTGAATGTTTTTCTTAACGATATATCCTATGGTATCTAAGCCCTGCTCTTTGTATACCTCATTCAATAATCCTGTAAGCAACCCTGCTTTTTCTAGTGCGTTCTTTACGTCTAGCTTTGCAAAGTAATATGAATTAAATACTTTACTCATTACTACCTCCTATATATTATCTATATATCTTAACATTTAATTTCATAAAGTTCAAGCCAAGCCCTTGATTATCTTTGTAGATATTGTACTTGTTTAAACGGTCTCTCGCATAAGTCTTCACTCTAAATTTAAAACCTAAGACATTGATATGTCTAAACTTTTTCTTCGGGGTGTATCTATCTTCGTATATTTTTAACATGTGTATTACTCCTGTTGTTGTTAAATTATAATTACCTTACCACACTTTTTAATTGGTGTCAACAATTTTCTATAACTAATTTCTCGAAGGTACGAAGTGCTTAACTATTCCAGCTTCTTCAAGCTGTTTAAACGCCCCTGCCTTAGTTCTTTTTAGTCCATAAAAATATTCTTTCACCACTCCGAACGCAGATATCCTGCTCATTTTCATAGGGTGATTTTTAATCTCAAACTCCAAGCCTATTAAAGCCGTTGCTAGTCTCATGTTATCCATGCCCTCTAACACATAGCCTCCCTCTTCTCCTGCTACCCACCTTTCTCCATTTAATTCTAACATATTTTTTTCTCCTTTGTTAATCAAACAATCCCTCAAAAATTAGCACCACTATTAATGCTAGTATAAAAAACAATCCCATCATATAACCTGTAAATGTTATCACGTTTAAACCTCCTAAGAATTTAAGTC
>Ga0181398_1000252_pt1 | contig 16449 bp, 20 predicted proteins | sample 21SPOviralmetaG_FD_130127 | JGI IMG/M metagenome (GOLD analysis project Ga0181398, IMG submission 130127) | Marine viral communities from the oligotrophic San Pedro Time Series (SPOT) site, San Pedro Channel, CA, USA - 21 SPOT_SRF_2011-04-29 | ecosystem: Environmental > Aquatic > Marine > Strait...
CCTTGTATTCCTCCTTCGGCAAGTTTTGGGTGCCAATCGCGGGTTGGACTTTCCCCTCTTTGATTTTGTTCTGAATATTCACTAAAGTTTTGTTGGCTTGATGGGAGGGTCTGAAAATGTATGGCATATTTTATACAATTGCGATACATTTTTTAATTTGCGTCTAAAATTTTTCGTTTGCTCGTCCGCAATTTCATAAATGCCCGGATGGCCGAATCCACGGCAGTCAATTGTTCACGTAAAGGCCTCTCTTCTTCTAAACTATGTGCTCCTCTCATTTGATCCATGAGTTCTTTCTGCTCTTTGGCATACTCGTTAAGATGTCCGTTTATTTTATCGATCGTTAAGCGGTCCATATAATTTAATTAAAGAGATTATGTTTTTCACCTGAACTTTCTTGCTAAAGCAGAATGGTGGGATTCGGATTGGTTGTTTTGAGGGTGCAAAGCATGTTTTAAAGTATGGGTACTGGCGGATCCTCCAAATGTATTGGAGGGGCCCATTTGGAAATGCTTGTTTGTATGGTCCCTAATAATAAGGGTGACAACAATATCTGGGTCTTCGATAATAACCGGTTGTCCATCGATCTGGGTGAAGCTTAAAATGACTTGTCCAGATTGTCCGGGGGCAATACGGTTAAAGGCGTATTCCGGAGGCTCAATGGTCAACAATCCCCCTGCGCTTGTTTTTCCGGGAATTGGTGCTAAAAAGGTTGAAGGAGTGGAATACGTATTGGACACTAAATTGCAATTCAAGAAGATTACCGGGTTTGGTTGGACTTGCGGGGCCGTGGTGGAATTTACACTAAAGACTCCTTTGGGGAAAAGCAGGTTAGTATCGGTTACACTTGTCCCATTAGAATAATACAAACTACCTCCTAATGAATTTGCGCCTACAGCATTTTCTGCAAATCCACAAAAGGTTGAGAAATTCGCAGGCCATTTGAAACCAGGGGCATATGCATAGTTTGCTGCTGGAAAAGCTCCCGCTGTATCTCCGTGGCCTGTTAATGTATTTAAAAATCCATTACTTGGTTGAGTATACCCCGTTGGAAGACCCCCTGCAGGTAAAACATAGGAATCAAATTGCAAAGTGTATCTTGTAGAATTTGTTGATACTTCAAAAAAGTATACGTATTGTCCTGCGCTATCAATTAAGTAAAAATCTTTCTCAATGCTCCAGGATTGAAAAAAGTTATTCAATGCAGGGACTGTATAAATGCCGTCTGGGATAGTGATGGTATAATACGCAGCTGCCACAACGTTTGCAGATCCTCCTCCGTTTACGGCTAATGGTGGGATATAAATTTGGAAAGTATTGTTTGCCAAGGGCTGGGCATTAATATTTTGCCAACTATAGTACAAATAGGCACTGGCAAGGGCGACCTCAGCACCCTCTAAATTTTGGGATCCTGGGATGTTATAAACCAATCGGTTATTTCCCTGTCCTAAATTGGCCATATTTGCTCTCGTTAAAGTTATAGTGTGCATTGTATAATTAAGAATCAGAAAAAAGTTTATCGATATTAGTCCGAATCTGAGCCAAATATGTCATCTGTCTCATACCCCCCATTTCGTCTTCTTTTCTTCTGTTGTCTCTTTCTTAGTCTCTCATTGCACTCTCTTTTTATTTCTTCACATTCATCTTTGTCAATCATTGTCTTTGTGCACCTCCAATTTCCAGAGGGGCCTAGATCACAGAGCTTTCCGCAGCATTTCTCACGTGCAATCGTTTGTCTGGTTCTACCCCCTCCTTTTATATAAGGGCTTAAAGAGGATGTTTTTCCGTAAGTGAGGTAGGAGCCTCTCGCCCCCACATTTTTCAGTGCTTCTGTTGGCAGATACATGCGCTGGTTGGCACCCCCAAAATACCAGGGCTTTGTTGCACTTTGATCTGGGGGAGTATATCGCCCCAATACACTTGGGTTGTCCGCAATTCTCCCCGCATCAACATCGGGGATAGTATGCAATCTACTGTGAAGTGTTTTAAAACTCATTGTTCTATATTAAGCATTAAGAAAATCTTCTGTGCTAACTTCACTAATCAAATCAAAATTAGACTCATTGGTGATCGTTACTTCTTCTTCGTCCGGTTTTCTTCTAAAGTTACGTAAGAACTTCTGTCTGTCCTTTTCGTAATAATAAGGCTCAAAATATGGGGCCGTGGCAAAGAAATTCTTCATGGCTTCCTTCCCATTCTCTTTCAGTCTCTTGACAGAGGTAGGTTGTAAATACCATTGGTCCGAGGCATAAATAGTATCCACGATTTGTTTCAGGGTGCTGTCCGGGACTTCAGATTTTTCATCATACACATAGAGCTGTCTAAAGATAGAAAAGCATACGATAGACTCATTGCAATACAAGTCGGATCTTTCCCGGATAATATCGGGAACAAAGTACTCGATTTTGTAATCCTTTTCCCGAAGTTTTCGGGCATAAGAGAGCAGAATATTCATATAAGCATTCCTTCTTTCCAATAGATATTTTCTCTCTTTGAACTTGGGTTCCATGGGATAAATATGCTTGGACTCGTCCCATCTGGATTCTTGCTGGGTAAAAGTACTGACAAACGGTACGTCCCGGATGCGATCCCGATCCGCATTGGTGGCCTGTTCCGCCAAAACCGGGACGGCATTGCATTCGCAGACTAAACTACAATGAATGAAAATGTCCTTGTTTTCCCCGTAGTTTTTTCTGGCGCGAATACTCACTTCCCCAGTAAGCTCTTTTATATTGGAATTCTGGATGGGGATATTCCGTGCCGGTTCTACTGTGTATAAGTAGCGTACCTTGTCAATTTCACTCAGTGTTCCGTTTGCCTCATTGGATTTCTTAAACTTGGTGGACTCTGTTAGTATCGCATTACTCACTTTGAGGCAATAATCCCCAAGCGCCAGTTGCTGGAAATTGTGGACTAACCCTTTCCCGTTCCGGCCATTCCCGTTGAAGACAAAGAAATTCTCGGTATTAATCCCCAAAAGCCCAGAAGCCAATATAATTAAGCTTAATTCCCGGATTTCTGGGTCTGGCCAAATGCGACTGAAAATGGACAATAATTGGGATTCGTGTTCAGAATCGGTCCCCGTTTTGTTCCCGTTTTCATCCCCGATTTCGTATGCGCGTAAAGGATATCCAATAGACATTGTGACGTAATCATCCCGTCTTCTTTCCCGGAATGTCATGGTTTGGAAATCCACAACCCCATTCTCGCAGTTAAGTAAGTAAGGATTGGTGTCAAAGTGAACTTTCCGTACAGAGAAGATAGACTTGGCCCATTTCATGAAACTGGTCTGATACCCGGCAGTCCCCATGGTGATAGTCAATTGGCGGTATTTTTCCGCTTGTTCCTTGTCCCCGCAGTTAATTTTAGATTTGACATAATCTCCCAGCACAGTGGGATAATGCAAGCCCAAGAAATGGTCATTATTCATCCAGGAATTTTCAGCGTCATCATAGCAATACCATTCCTTAGTAGGGAGCTCATAGAAATACCAATCCGGGCGCAATTCCTTCACTTTCTGGGCGGCATACCGGTGCGATCTCTGGAGTTCTTCGATTTCTTTCACGACCATAACAGAATCCGAGGGCTCCAATGAAATCCGGGAATCCATTGGCTTGGTTTCGAAACGAAGAAATTTAAGTCCCATACGTTGCAGGATTCCGTTCATATGTTCCAGGACTTTGTCTTTGCCACCGAATTGTTCCACATTGGATCTCTGGATTTTTATCCCATCAAATTCATACAAAACATATCGTTTTGCGGGGGTAATTCCCCGAAGAAGTTTGGTATTGGTATCCATCTCTTCCAAGACATTGTTTATGATGGCATATTCATAGGATTGAAGCAATAATCCCATGCATGTACCAGAAATGTCCGCGTTTTCTGGCGTTTTCTTTCGAATGGCCCTCCATAATTCGGGATTGTAAGTTTCCAAGGTTCCCGTGACTTCTTTGAGATCCTTAGTGAGGTCGTAAATGAACATTGGACCTGTCTGAAAAAGATCCTTGATTTTGTGACCTTCTTCCTCCATGGCACGGACCCATCCATCATATGTACCACTGAAGAAGATCCGGATAAAGAGTTCTTTAATGTATTTTCTCTCTACATTCAGCATTTCCCTAAATTCATCTAGGACATTCTCCCGGTAAAGCACATAGTAATTCAGGGAATCTGGGATTGGTAAATTATGCGCGCTTAAAATAGACATGAGAATGGCGGGTTGGGCATTGCAGAGATCAAAGTCTATGTGCATGTCGTCGCATAATGTGTGGCGGACAGGCTTCCGTAGAGAGCAGCATCCTAAGGAACGCTGTGGATAGCATCTTCCATAGTCTGTCTCTTTGGGCTTGACAAAAGTGACAGAGACACCACCGTCCACGTTCTTATACAATCGCTTGTAATGATTGACTTGGACTTTCTCATTGTCATAGATGTTGTCTTTAACTTTCGTTAATAAGAGATCCTTACTGTTGTGAACTTTTGCGAGAAGTTCACTGTCCATACGCTCGATAATCGAGTGGCGTAGGAGGAAGTCGGTTTTGGTAACTTTCTTTGCGGCGAGAGACAGCATTCTAAAATGGGTTTAGATAATGACGATGGTCGGAAATCCGCCGAGAACTGAAAACCTGAAAACCGAACATTGTTTTCATTTAGCCTGAGATAGAGCGAAAGGGGCATTTCGAAGCTTTTTTTTCTTTCTAGAATAGAGCGGTTGAAAAGTGGACTGAAAACTGGCCCTGAAAACCGTACTTCTACCTTTTTTTTTCAGAGATCGGTCCCCAATTTATTTATGGCATCCCCAATTGCATCCCCAAAATCGGGGATAGTATATATCTCAATATAATGTTATAAAAAAGTGTCTCATTTTCATTTAGCCTGGTATCAGGTAGAAAATATAATAGTATATCCTAAATATCAGTGTGCTAGAACAGCGACTGAAAACACTGAAAACCGCTTCATCCCATTCATTTCGTCACGTATACAGATTATTTTCTCATATCCTATTATAACAATGGCTCTACAACAGAATACACCACATCTGACAAGAGAACAATACCGTGCAGGATACATGCAATTCCTTAAATCCGAGCAACAGAACGAAGCCCGTAACCTTGGGGCGAACATGCAGTACAATTCCACCGGTGAATCATTACAAAGTCTACAGAATATGAGTTCCACTTTAAGTGGTATGGGACGGGAAACTGTCCTAGCCGTCCTTACTGCGAGATTTTCCGGCAAAGTCCAGAACATACGTGGCGCTTTACAACAGCTAGCTCCGAACCAATTAAATTTTGCTTATGTTGCTTCTGATTTGATCATGGAACAATTAAAAGCACAATTCGGGGATGATTTAGCAAAAAGACCAGTCCCATCGGAATTATTTAGGGCAATTGTCAGTGGCCTATTTACCGGGGCCAATACCGGCTCTGTTGATATGAATGTGACAAGATCTGGACCGAATGGGTCAGCCCAACAACAACAAATTCCCAATACTCCTGGTAATACTGGTTCGGATTTTCGGTAGGTGAGGAGTCATCCGTCTCACCGACTCAGAAGGATGAAGATTTTATAGACCCAAATATTTTTAATTTTGCAGGAAACCCATTAGAAGCTGGTGAATTTTTAGAAGATCCTCAGACAGACATTGATCCAGACCTTACGAACATTCTAGACAGTAACTTAACAGATATGATAAACCCCATTCCAGGGAGGATAAGTTTTTTATTAACTTTGTTTTTTCGCGTGGCCGCGATTTTATATGCGGTTGCGAAGGAATACCCTGAACAATTCGCGTATTATTACAAACAAGCAATGGATGAATTTGCGAGGAAATTGGGATTTTCGAGCGGAGCCCATTTTGCTACAGCTGCGGCTACGGAAACAGCATTTAAAATATATGAAAGTAAAACAAATACTACTATCCCAGCTGAAACGAAGATCGCAGTCCATGGATATGCGCAGAGAGTCGCAGATTTCGGAGAACCTGCTGCGGATTTATATATGCAAATGGGGGCGACTCTCGGATATCCGGCAACAAACCAATTTGTATTTACAGTGATTAAAACAAGTTATAAAACCGCTGAACTAGGAGGTAAATACGTAACACAGAATGGGTATTTAGTAGAATCTTGGTATGAATATGGAAAAGTCGCTGCAGTCCAATATGTACAACAATTGACCCCGCTCATTCTTGAAGCTGGTCAACAGTTTGAGGCGATTGCAATTCACGTAGCTCAAAACCCTGAATACTTTGTAGTGGGAGGGTTCACTACTCTTGTTGCACTGAAAATATATGAAAATCCACAAGTATTGTGGAATGATTTGCGAAAACTTCAACAAGCCAATCCCACTTTATTTAAAATTTTTATGGGTGAATTCAATATTATAAATGGGGTAACGAGGGAGGAGAAAGATATGATTGACAATGTGGACCCAGAAAAGAAAATTACAATTAGTCGTTTTGAAAACAGTGCTGAGAGTGTAACAGACCCAATTAATTTATCAAGAGGGTCTAAATTAGAAAGACTTATAGAAGCAATAGAAACTAGAGACCTAAATGAACAAATAAGAATTATAAAAGAAGAGAAACAACCCACTGGTAACATAGAAATTATGCCTACGCAAAATATTGTCAATGTTCCCACATCATCGAACCAGTTAGGACAAACGACCCGACAAGTAGGGTTCGGCATTGACGGCAAAAAGAAAGGATTTATATCCGAGAAATCAGTGCCCCAGCGTACAGATGAATTCCGCAAATTTGGAAACAAATTAATCAATATCGGGTATCTTGACCGCAATACCGTTAGTTTACGTTCCAAGGGAGGCTGGAAATTAAAAAACACACCCAATAAAATTATTGGTGGGGCTGTGGCCGGGGTTTTGAAAGCCATGGTAGACAACAAACCTCCCAGTGCCGAGGATGTTTTGAAACTTACAGACGACGAGAAAGATTATTTGAACAAGCTTACTGCCAGTGCGAATGTAGATGGGTTTAATGTTCCCACACAGAAGAAAACAGAAGAAGAGAAATTGAAACATGAATTTGAAAAAACCCGAGGCATCATCGCCGCGGGGAATGATAATCCTGATTTAATTAAGTCGTTTAAAAGAATGTTAGTCCAACTAATACACAATAAACAAATTCCCAAAGCTCAGGCTTCTGATGTCTTGATGGAACTCCATCTTCTAGGCCATTAAAAAGTCAATCCAGCCATTTCTCTTTCCCGGTATTCTTCATTCCCAAGCAGCGATCTCGTCCAGGTCCGGCCATATTCTTGGTCGGGTACGTACGTAAGTTCCCAATCCCATGTTATATTCTTGGGTTCTTCCTCTAGGGAATTGGAAGAGGTTAATGAAATAGAAGTTAGCCATAAGGCCAAGTAGGACCCCGAATAGAATACAAAGGAGGAAAACCATTCTGCCATGTTTCGATTGTGAAGATGTCGAAAAATCTCCCATGGAATTTTTTTTTCGAAAAATTTCATCGAATGTTCTAGAATATTCTATACCGTAGAAAATTCGAAACAGCCCTTCGCTGATTTAGTCAGTCTCTCATTATCGAACTCCATAGCCAAACCCGTACCCCTCTTTTTTCAGAAAATTTGTCCAACTTTTAAAAATGACACTTAACGATAAAAATACCGTTGGTAGACCTAAGAGAGCCAATGCAGGTAAAAATCCCAACCTAGAGGATTTCTCTGTATTTGGTATTAAGAAAGCCGAACATAGTAATAAAAACTTTGTCGATTCTGTTACCGTGAATGGAATGACTTTGGCCGTAGAAGAGAGCGATACAGAGAGCGAAATGGACATAGACGATGAGGAAAATCAATGTCGAAATTGCGGGGAAATTTACCCAGAAGAAGAGATGGGCGATATAGACCATTGTCATGCCTGCTTTCGTACACACAGAGCCATGTTGACGGCTATGTATGCAAGGAAAGAAAGAGATTATGAAGAAGTTGTATGGCCAGAAAACGCGCAAACATTCAGCAGAATTCCATTGACACAACCCCAGTTTATTACCCGGGCCGATGCGGTGATTGATTTAACTATTCCCCCGGAATCCGGGACTTTTTGGAGATTTGAATCTGACAGTAATATTATCGTAATTGATTAAAATTTTAAAAAAACTTTTTTCTCAAAATTTTTTTTCTCTCCGCTGATTTCGGCTATCTCTCACAATCAAACCCTAAGATGGACCCTGCCTCTCTCGCCACGATACAAGAGCTCCTAAAAAAACTTGCTACTGAAAAAGTAGAAGTGGGGACGCAAACGGAATTGCAATTAGACGGTCATGAACGTATCATGTACGCTATACCACCAGTTACTGGCAAACGGGTCAGAGGAAAGGAATTAATGGTGGAAAAAAATGTCAAAACTCCCAATTCAAATTATAGCTGGAAAAGCAATGAGGAATTGACCCCAATCACTATACGTAGGACAGATTCGGAGAGTTCAATTGTACTGGAACATAAAGGCCATACAGTGTTAGCGAAAATGCATCACAAAGGACACAAGCACTGGTGGAAACCAAAATACCGAATAAAGAATTCCGGGGAATCTTGGGATGAAGCTAATAATAGATGTGAATTACCTATTATGAGCAGTAGAGAGAAAATAAGTCAGATGATAAGAGACGAATCAGAGTGGAGAGATGAATACAATGACATGACTACCCTTCAGTTGTTTTGTCTTCTGAAGCGACAATCTCCGGGGATAATTTTTTCTGGTTTTGAGGAGGTTTAAGAATAGTCTTAAAGCCCTTTCTGTAACGCTGACTTTCATCCGCCTCATAATCTATGATAAGCGGAGAAAATTTTTCATTTGTGGCTTCCTTGTAGAGACTGAGTAGATCGTCTCTATCAAGTCCTAAGCCTGATTCTGATAATATTGTAGATAGCTCACGCTGTCCACTGCATTTTAAGATAACTAAGTAAGAACAATTATTTCGAATAATTTTTGGGATTCCGAAATAGCTCTGGGATAAATAACATACCGAGCAATTGAGTTTTCGGGCTCTGATATAGTAGTTGGCAATTCTTTGTTGATTTTTTTCTAAAACCATGTCGTCCACGATGACCAAATTATTGAGATCCTTATCCATCTTGTCCAATTGCGGAAGTGAATGTAATCCCTCGGTAATTTGAATATTGTCGTCGCACTTTTCCAGGAAACGGTAAAGGGGTTCGTCTTTGTTTTTTGTCACCACATGAATGGTGTGGAACGTGCCCTTTGGTGGGCGGCTAAACATTTCTATTAAGTTCACCAACCAGTTGGTTTTCCCACTCCCAGAAGGGGCTACGCAACATAGTCTGAACGGTATATTAAACCCATGTAAATCCTTGTGGGGATTTTCTGGTGTTGAAAGCATATCTTTTGGCATTAACTCATAAATATTACGGACTGCTCCTCCTGTAGGGGCAGGAGGCTTTGGGGGTTTAGGCGGCCCCCGGGGCTTACGGGGAGCCAATGTTTTCTTCTTTTCTTCTGCATCTAACTCTCTTTGAATCTTGGCAATCACTTCTCGGGAAAAATCGTCCATTTTCTTTATAACTAGAAATTAAAATCTATATTTGTTTTATATAATGGAAATTGACGACGGGGCTGATAATTTCGGTTACAGCGATGAGGTTCTTGATCTCCTAGAGCGCCTTCGAGTGAATTGTGTGAATTTAAATACGTACCATCGCCAGAGATATTTTTATTTCAAAGCTTATGGAAAATGGTTCCGGATCCCCATCATTACATTGTCTATCTTCGCTGCGAGTGCATCAGTCGGGTTGCAGTCCCTGGAAGTTGAGCAAAAGGTAATTTCAGGGGTAACCTGTTTGATCTCCTTAATTATAGCAATGTTGAGTGCGGTTGAACTTCATCTTTCTATCACAGACAAATTGGAAGACAGTTATAAATTTAGCAAAAAATATTACAGTTTGGCTACGGATCTTTACAAAGTTATTAAGTTGCAACCAGAGGAACGCAGTGAGCGGGGTGGAGATTACCTTGGTCGTATGTTTACCGAGTATACTAAGTTGGCAGAGAGCAGCGAAATGATGCATCATAGTATGAGAAATGATGTACTGACCCGCATTCCCAAGGGGCTTGTCGAGTACAAACGATCGCCCACACTTACCCCTAATGGAAGTTTAGAAGACGACGACAAAGGAATCTTTCATCATTTCCCCCACAGCAGTTCCCTTATTTTCCAGAGACCTGGATCCCCTACTTTAAAGCAGCAATATTATGCTCCAGGGTTTGAGGAAATTGATGTCAAGGTTACTGATGAGAAAGACGTAGACTTGGAGAGCAATTTGAGCAAATAATTTATTACGGTAAAATATAACATGATAAAAGGAAAAGGATTGACCGCATCCAACCTCCGTAACTTATTGGAGGCTTCCTATTCCGGGGCCGAATTTCCCGCAGAAAATTGGGCGATGGATAAGGAATTGAGTGGCGAAACCGCCCGCGTATTTAAGCACCCCAGTGGACAGGTGGTTGTCGCTCATCGGGGAACAGAAGCATCGGCTACCGATTGGGGGAATAATGCTTGGTATGCGAGTACAGGAGAGGTAGGTTACAAACAAACTGACCGTTTTAAAAAATCAAAAGAAGTACAGAAAAACGCAGAGGCCAAATATGGGGCACAATTTGTTACCACTATAGGGCATTCCCAAGGCGGGCTTTTGGCGGAATACCTAGGAAAAAATTCCCGGGAAATCATTACTTTAAACAAAGCCACAAGTCCCTGGAGTGACAATACCGCCGGCAAAAATCAATACGACATACGTAGCGATTGTGACAAAGTATCCATGTTCCGAAACCCGTTAAAAAAACCCGGAAGAAATGACACAGTTATTAAGGGGAAAAGAAACATACTTGGGTGTAAAGATTCCGTTGCTGAACATTCATACGATATTTTAAACCGACGGGATGCGAATGAAGTCTTTGGAGACAGGGCGTTTTATGACCAAGTCAATGCAGCTTACAAACAACAGCTGAATGTGGACCGTGTGAAGACAGCCCCACCCCCTCCACCGCCTCCGGCCCCAAAACCAGAACCCACTCCTGCTCCAGTCCCAGAAGCACCTGTAGAAGAAAAAGAAGAGCCAATAGAAGGGGGACGATCAAGGGCAAAATGCATCTCAGATTTTTCTACGAAATATGTTAGTAAAGATGGCCTTAAAGAATCTTATGACCGAGGCATTGGAGCTCACAAAACTAACCCTTCGTCGGTACGCAACTTACAGGGTAAGAAAGGAGTGGGAGGAAAGAAATTGCCCAAAGAACAATGGGCATGTGCACGTGCGAAGAAATTATCTGAGAAAGGACCTAAGGCTGGGTACGATAAAGATTTATTGAAAGGTAAGGGTTTTAGTACGGCTGGGGATTCACCCGACCCAGCTGGTTTAGAGGGTAAAGGTATAGCAAAATACAGCAAAGATAAAGCCAAGAGTTTAGGAGTGGATTTAAAGCCCTCTACAAAAAAAGGAAAAAAAATTGATGTCTTTAAAGATGGAAAATTAGTTGCCAGTATCGGGGCAAAGGGGTACAAAGATTACCCAACATATTTAGCAGAAAATGGAAAAGAAGAAGCGGACAAAAGACGTAAGTTATACAAAAAGCGTCACGAGAAGGACAGACATACTCCAGGGACCCCGAGTTTTTATGCCGATAATATTTTGTGGTAATTTTAATATAAATAATTTCTATTCTGAAATTATATAGAAATGCCATCATTTAGCGAATTTAAAGCCCCTGAATTGAAACAATGTGCCAAGCATTATGGCATGAAAGGATGTTCAAAAATGAAAAAAAGTGAACTTGTACAGCACTTAAACAAGTCATTTAAAGTTATGAAAAGTGGCGAAGTAAGGCCCAGAGGTAAGGGTGGAAGTGCCAAGGATTTTTTCGTGGGAAAAGATAGTAAGCCCACTGCACTAGCGGAGGCATTCCCTGAATGCTACAAACCGAAAGGATGTGCTCCGAGATGGACACCCCGAGGTTATGATTTTGCACAATATGGTGCGTGTGTATCTGACAAACGAAAAGAGATGAATTGTCCAAAAGGCCAGTACGTAGATCCAGGAAAGCAAGCAGGAATCCTGAAACCAATAATGCAATTAACGGATGCTATTTTTCTACCAGCGGCCGCTCTTGTAGCCGCGTCATTTCCAGTCGCATGTGGGGTAGTTGGCGGACCACCTGGAGCAGCAGCTTGTGCTACGTTAGTCAAAAAAATGAAGGTTGATGAATATTTGGGAGTTTTTTATTCACAAGCAGACCTTTTACCAGGCGAAGATAAATTGTTAGAAGTATTAGAAAAGAAGGGACTTATCAAAAAATTTGAAACCCAAGATGGAAGCGGGAGAGTAATGGTTGAGCCACAAGAAGGGTTAGAAGAATATCAACGTGAAGCAGAAGAGAAGAAACAGGAAGAAGAAAAGAAACCCAAAGAACCAAAAAAACCTAAACAATCAAAACCCAAAGAACCCAAACCAAAAGAACCCGAACCCAAAGAACCCGAACCCAAAGAACTTGAACCAGAAGAACTCGATGGTATAATGCCCGACAACCTCACCCAAGAAGAAGAAGAGTTATTTAGAGAAATCTTTGGAGGCCAATTGGGACGATCGGTACTCAGTAAAATGCAGAAAATCCCCAGTCCTGTCCCAAAGAAAAGGGGCAGAAAGAAGTTGGCCGAAAAAAAATAATATTCTTAAACAATATATAACATGGTAGTACAAGCACCTATAAGTAGACATCAATCTGGCGACAGAACGATGACTGGAATGACGACTATGATTGGCCGTTCCAGTACACGTCAGAAAACTACCAACTTGGACGACAAGATGAATTCCTTCTTTAGGCACCATGCCCTAGCCGGCCCCAGGATTAGATCCATGTCCGGAACGCTTGGGGATGGCGAATATGTAACCGCACAGCGTCTTGGAAGCGAGATTTCTTCCACCCCCTCCAGGATGTCAGAAGGATCGTTTGGTACCAAAGATACAAAAAGAAGCGTGACTGATCTCATCAAAGACCTAGGTTCAAACCGCCCACGTAGACAGTCTGGAGCCAAGACCGTCATGGACTTGGTAGAAACTAAGAAAGCACCTTACAGAAATACAGGAGGAAAAATATTTCATAAGAAAGCCAGATGGAACACAAAGGATAACATTGCATCCCCAAAATTCTCGGGATATCATTAATTAAATACAATTAACAGGGAATACAATCATTATGACATTTTATTACGGTATAACTATCGTCAAAATTAATTTCATCCCAACAAAAATAACAAACATCAAACGGTACTTTATCGACTCTATGAGAAGCTTGGTACATTCTCTCTCCGTTCACAGTAATCTTTCCGTTGACATAGCCACAGATAGAACATGTTCTGCTGTAATTAACCGGAACTTTAATTACAGCACTCATAGCAGAAGAAAGTTTGCGCTTCTCTCGTCCACTCAATTTGGCTTTGTTAGAATCGCCTAGTTGATCCATTACAGAACATAGATCTGTAGTTACTTTGATAATGGCCTCCGGGTCCATTCGTTTTCTCTTCTTTTCCATTCTCTCTCTCATTCTCTCTCTTTCTTTTTCTTCTTCTTCTTCTCTTGCTCTCAGAGCCACACAATCTTCCGTTGGCAATGATGACTCAGCACATCTCTCTATATAATCAGAGTCCTCAAAGGTCTCTCTTCCACAGCAAATATTCGACATCATTTTTAAAAGTTGGACAAATTTTTTTATAAAAGAGGGGTACAGGTTTTTGGCATTGGGTTTGATTGTGAGAGAGAGCCGAAATCAGCCAAGGGCTGTTTCGAAAAAAAAACCTTCTAGAATGTTCTATGGAGAAATTCTTCGAAACGCCCCTTGGCTGATTTTCCGACTCTCTCACAATCGAACCCTTAACCAAATTCACACCCCTCCAGAAATAAAAAATTTGTCCAACTTTTAAAAAAATGTCTGACGATAATAATACCGTACAAAGTTTCATTGGAGCGGTGGCTCAGTGTAACAGTAATTTACCGTCGCTATATAATCTAGCCGTTGAAACTATCAAAACTTTTGTTAACCCTGGTATCGAAGAACTTCGCAAAATTCTTCTAGAAGATTCTTCAAAAAGCTTCCAAACGAATAATACGCTCCGTTGTATTGCAGAAGAAAGCGTACAGACACAAATTTCAGAACTCCGGGATGAAATTGAAAATGTCCAGAATTGGGTAGAAACTTCCCGGGCCAGAGCCCATGATCATAAGAATCAAATTTTAGAAAAGATTAAGGATTCCGAAACTGTTATTTTTGACTGCGTTGGTCAAGATAACGGTAAATTACTGTATGATAGGGTTACGGATCTTGAAGATATGATGGACACAATGAACGATAAGATAGATAGGATATTGTGGTTCGTGGATGCGAAAGAGAGAAAGAGAATGGAACGAAACGAAAGAAAGAGAGAAAGAGCTTGGGAAAAAAGGCAAGAAGAGGCGGATAAGAAAAAAGCAAAAATTTAAATTTCAAATTTCAAATTTTAAAATTTAAAAAAAGAAAGTTCTAGAAAAAAAGTTTTTTTCGAAACACCCCTTCGCTGATTTTCAGACTCTCTCACAATCGAACCCTTAACCAAACTCATACCCCTCCAGAAATAAAAATTTTGTCCAACTTTTAAAATGGCCAACAGAGAAGAAACAAAGGAATGCAATGTATGCATGGAGGATTCCCCGGCGGTATCAAAATACTGTTCCTGTGTATTTCACCTCTGTACGGAATGTGTTCAAAAAATATATGACAATACCCCGGAAAGGTTTTGTTGCCCTGGATGCAGACAAGAAATGACCCCAGAACAGTGCGGAATAAAAGTAATAGAAATAGATTATGAGAGCGACACAGAGAACATACTATCGAATATACGGGATGCATTCCCAGAAGAAATGACACATAGAGTTGTTCATGTAGAAGAAGCAATACCATTCCCAGAATTTTAAAATTTAAAAAAATTAATCTTCCTTCACATAGGATTTAATCATTTCTACGCTGCTTCCCATATCAGCCATAACTTTCTCCTTCTCTCTCTTCTTTCTTTTCTCTTCCTCTGTATCCTGGTACTTCTCCGTCAAATAGGAGTGACGTAAGCCATTCACACCTACCTTCTTATTAAACATTTTTTCTAACCGTTGATTCAATTTTACAGAACCACTTTGGCTATCACGGTTTCCATTACCGAGGGGCTGCCCCTTGCTGTCTATCAGTAAATAATCGGAGTCATTCACCGCCGCCCATCTATTCAAAATGTTCCTCAGTTTTGTCGGTAAGGCTACGGTTTGTTTACCGTAACTCTTACTGGTTTTATAGCTGTTGAAAACCAACTGTTTTTTATTGTCAGAAATGTAATTGTCATCGTCACTGGTGTTTCTGAGTTTAAAGTCCACGTAGTCCTTACTCCGTCTTGGACTGATGTGGATCCCCGACAACAATGCCAGTAAAACAAAATCCTGGACTTTTTGTTTCTCGGGATTAGTCAAAGATCCTTTTTTCAATAATGGAGCCGCTGCTTTTTCTAGGTCTTTGTACTTTGCTAATATTTCATCTTGTGTAACCCAGGATTTTTCCTGGGCAGGTGTTTTTTCCTGCTTCTCAATTTCCCGGCGGTATTCCCCAATATCATTCATCATCAAATCGCGGTATTCTTTCTTACCACTGATTACAGTCAGGGCGCTGAGGATTGTCTTGCGTTTGTTACTGGGCATATCTTCCAAATGTTTAATGACGGTTTTAGTACTGTCAAATTTGGAGGGGTCCACATCTGCCGTGTCCCATATTTGCTTGTGTAAGGATCTCAAAATACTACTGTAGGTATTGATCGAGGATTTAGAAAGACTGTCTCTCTTTTTGGCAATGTATTCCTTTAGCTCTTTGCTGTCCATTATAACTAAGGATTACAAAAAAATTCCTAAATAACTAATATAAGAAATTAATTATCTAGGTATATAAAATATGTTTGACGTACACAAAATCGTTAAAAGCGATCGATGCATGTTTAGAGGAAATGTACTCTTGTTTTTTGAACAGGATTTCCACAACAGCTCTCGGGTTGTCAGTACAGGAGAAGAGAATGTTTTCAAGATAGAAAAATGTATGAGCCGGGGAATCACGGCCGATTGCTTTGTAAATATTGGAGGAGTGGCCAATTATTTTGTGGAGCAAATTGCTATGGGTGCCACGTGTAAGGAAAATTACCTTTTTCCTCGTGCATTGGATGACGCGGTGGAGTTGTGTAGAAAGATTTACCAAGATGAAGTAAAACCCAAACTAGAAACCCAACAATTGGAGGACCGGGATAAATTTGTTCGGGATGAAATATTAAGAAGTGCATAATTTTTTATTGTTCCATTATAAATGAGTACTCTTTTAACCAGTAGTCAATTGTATATCGACCCC
>Ga0181398_1000255_pt1 | contig 16414 bp, 18 predicted proteins | sample 21SPOviralmetaG_FD_130127 | JGI IMG/M metagenome (GOLD analysis project Ga0181398, IMG submission 130127) | Marine viral communities from the oligotrophic San Pedro Time Series (SPOT) site, San Pedro Channel, CA, USA - 21 SPOT_SRF_2011-04-29 | ecosystem: Environmental > Aquatic > Marine > Strait...
ACAATTAATATGTGTGCTGACAAATATAGAACAGCATTAAGACTTGCAGATTATGGTCTAACACAACCTCAAACAAAACTAATTAACGACCACGAAAAATCAAATGATATAGTTGATGAATCGGGTATCAAGTTTCCTTTAATTATGAAAACTCTTAGAGGTAGTAAGGGTGTTGGTGTTTTATTTGTTGATAGTCCAAAAGGTTTAGATTCTATAGTACAGTTAATTCATAAACAAGATGAAGACGCTGACCTACTAATACAAGAATATATTAAAACAGATTATGATGTTAGAGTACATATCTTAGGTGGTAAGTTTCTAGCAGCTATGAAACGACCTGTAATCGAAGGAGATTTTAGATCAAATGTATCGCAAGGTTCTAAACCAGAAAAAATTAAGTTAACAGAATTAGAAATAGAAGAATGTTTAAAAGCTTCTAAGGCAGTTGGTGGTTACTGGACGGCAGTAGATTTTATACCTAGTAAAGATAGAGTTAAACAACCACCATATTTCTTAGAGGTAAACTCATCACCTGGCACAGAGGGTATTGAAGAAGCTACAGGTGAAAATATTGCAAAAGAAGTTATTGAACATTTTGCAAATATAGAAAACAGATTTACAGTACCAACAGAATGTGGTTATAAAGAAATACTTACAATCAAACCTTTTGGTGAGATAGTATCTAAATTTGATACAGGTAATTCAGGTATGCCAGTTATTCATGCAGATAAATTTAAAGTAAACGGAAACGAAATTACATGGACATTATTAAATAAAACCATTACATCTAAGATAGTTAAAAAAGAAGAGATCAAAGTTGGTGGTTTAAGAGATTATGATGAAACCAGATATGTAGTAAAACTTGATGTAGAATTTGCCGGTGGTTTCTATAAAGATATAGAATTTACCATTGACGATAGAGAGGATAGAACACCTATCCTACTTGACCGTGCATTTATGAATAGATTAAATGTTATGGTAAACCCACAACGTAAATATGTAATAACAACGAAATACAGCTTGCCAAATTAGGTCGGTTGTGTTATAATGTTTAAATAATGAAGGAGAAAAAATGAGTGAAGTGAAAATAGTAAGATTACAAACAGGTGAAGATGTAATCGCCAAAATGGGCAAAGATACCATGGGTAATTATACATTAGAAAAATCTTTTGTAATTATACCACAACAAATGGGTCCAGGTAAACCTGTACAATTAATGATGACGCCGTATATGCCATATACAAATGATGACACGGTAGTAATCTCAGCTGAAAAGGTTATAACACAAGTTAAACCTAAAGAAGAAATCTTAAAATCGTATCAACAAAATACAAGTAGTATATTAACGCCTACTTCCGATTTAATTACAGAAACAAAATTACCAAAGATTTAAATGACAGACAACACCGTTGCTGTTTATTTTGATAGAGATGGTTCTAAAATAAGAGTTGATGTACCATCAGGTACTACTCTTATGCAGGCAGCCAAGTTTTATTCTCCTGTTTCTATCGAAGAAATACCAGCAACTTGTGGTGGTGCCTGTGCGTGTGCAACTTGTCATGTTTATGTAGATGATAGGTGGCTTGACAAAGTTGGTAAAATAGATTATAATACACCAGAGATAGAACTTTTAGAATATGAAAAAGGTTTTGTTGAAGGCAAAAGTAGATTAGCTTGTCAAATAAAACTAACACCAGAATTAGATGGTTTAATTGTTAAATTGAGGTCAGATGAACTTTTATAAGAATATAATAGAACACAAGGGTAAATTATTAATTCGTGGTGTTTTAGACGGCAAAGAATACAAAGAAAAGATTGATTTTGGTCCTACTCTTTATGCATTAACTCAACAAGAAACTGAATTTAAAACTTTACAAGGTCAGTTTTTAAAACCTATTACGTTTAATACAATCTCAGATGCTAGAAGATTTAGAAGAGAAGTAGCTACTCAAAATTCTCCTATTTACGGTTTAGAACGTTATCACTATCAATATATTGGTAAAGAATATCCAGATACTATAGAATGGGACAAAGATAATATTAAAATATTTACATTAGATATTGAAACTACTTGTGAAGGTGGTTTTCCTGATGTAGAAAATCCTGTAGAAGAACTACTTTGTATCACAGTAAAAAATCAATCTAATAAACAAATTATAACTTGGGGTGTTGGTGATTTTAAAACTGATAGAACAGATGTAACTTATATAAAATGTAAAAACGAAAAACAATTAATGTTTGAGTTTATAAAATTCTGGATTAAAAATCATCCAGATGTTATTACAGGTTGGAACACCAAGTTTTTTGATTTACCTTATTTGATGAATAGAATTAAACTATTAGCTGGTGATAAAGTTGCTAATAGAATGTCGCCTTGGAATTTAATTCATAGAGAAGAAATTGTTGTTAGAGGTAGAACACAAACTGTTTACAATCTTTATGGTATTGTGATGTTAGATTACCTTGACTTATACAAATGGTTTATACCACAAAGACAAGAAAGTTACAAACTAGATTTTATTGGTGAACTAGAACTTGGTCGTGGTAAAGATGACGCAGGTTATGATACATTTAAAGATTGGTATACAAAAGACTTTCAATCATTTGTTGATTACAATATACAAGACGTTGAAATTGTTGACGCATTAGAAGATAAACTTGGTCTTATTGATCTAAGCTTAACTGTTGCATATGATTCAAAAGTAAACTATGATGATATCTTTTCACAAGTTAGAGTGTGGGATACTTTGATTGCAAACCATTTAAAGAAAAAAAATATAATGGTGCCACCAAGGGAAGAACATAGTAAAGAAACAAAATACGAGGGTGCTTATGTAAAAGAACCTATCTTAGGTGGACATGATTGGATTGTTTCATTTGATATTAACTCTCTATATCCACATATTATTATACAATACAATATATCGCCAGAGAAAATACTTGGTGAAAGTGGACATGGTATTGATGTTAACAGAATGATTGATATGAAGATACCACTTAATTATCTTAAAACAGAGGGTGCTTGTATTACACCTAACGGTGCAAAGTTTCAAAATGACAGCCAAGGTTTCTTACCTGAAATGATGGAAAAGATGTACAATGAAAGAGTTGTATTTAAGAAACGAATGATTAAGGCAAAGAAAGAATATGAAAAGACCAAAGACCCTAAACTTGTTAAAGAGATTGCAAGGTGTCATAATATTCAATGGTCGAAGAAGATTGCATTGAACTCAGCTTATGGTGCAGTTGGTAATCAATACTTTAGATATTATGATGTAAGACAGGCAAGTGGTATTACAACTGCTGGTCAATTCATTATTAGATTTATTGAAAAGAAAGTTAATGAATATTTAAATAATGTATTACAAACAAAAGACCAACACGATTATATTGTTGCGTCTGATACTGATAGTATCTATGTTAGATTTGGTAAACTTGTAGAGAAAACTTGTCAAGGTAAAACTACTGAACAAATAGTTGACTTCTTAGATAAAGTTTGTGAGAATAAATTAGAACCATATATCGCAAAATGTTTTGATGAACTTGCTGATTATTCTAACGCATTTAAAAATGCCATGGTTATGAAACGAGAAGTAATCGCCAACAAAGGTATATGGGTTGCAAAGAAAAGATATATGTTAAATGTTTTAGATGAAGAAGGTGTTAGACTTGCAGATCCTAAACTTAAACTTATGGGTATTGAGGCAGTTAAATCATCTACACCACAAGTTTGTCGTGGTAAAATTAAAGAAGCTATCAAACTTATTATGTCAAAAGAACAAACAGATTTACATAAGTTTATTGCTGACTTTAGACAAGAGTTTATAGAATTAGAACCAGAACAAATTGCCTTTCCTAGAAGTTGTAATAACTTAAAGAAATATCGTAGTGCAGCTGGCATATTCATTAAAGGTACACCAATTCACGTTAAAGGTGCGTTGATATATAATCATCAAATAAAACAATTTAAATTACAGAATAAATATCCTTATATACAAGAAGGTGATAAGATTAAATTTCTTAAATTAAAAGAAGCCAATCCATTTAAGTTTGATGTAATAAGTTATATTAGTACATTACCTAAAGAATTTAAATTAAAACAATATGTTGACTATGAGATACAATTTCAAAAGACTTTCTTAGACCCTATGAGATTTATCTTAGACGCAATAAATTGGAAAGCAGAACCACAAGCAAGTTTAGAGGAGTTTTTCGGATGAAAAAGTTAAAAGATAGTGTAAGTGATTTTTTTAAATGGGTAAAAGGTACAGAGTTAGTTGAACTTGATGATATAGATGTTACTGAGGATCCAGTTAGACCTGAATTAACTTTAGGTTTTAGAATTACACATGATAGAAAAATCTTTGGTTTAAAATATGAAAATGAAATAGAGGCAATTATTTGTGTTGCATTTTGTCCTGAAGTACCATATACTGTTAGAGAACTGGATTATATGTCCAGAGTAAAAGATGGCAACATAGCTGTTGCATATACAGTATGGTCTAGGAAACGTGGTGCAGGTAGAGAAATCGTACAAAAGTTAGGCGAATGGTGTAAAAAAAATCATTGTACTAGATTGGTTACATTATCACCACTTACACCAATGGCGACACACTTTCATATTAAGAACGGTGCAAAACAAGTACACATAAATGATGAAACACAAAACTTTGAATACAAACTTTCCAACTAAACAATATGGAGTTATCTATGCAGACCCTCCGTGGCATTTTAAAACGAGGTCAGATAAAGGAAAGGATAGAAGTCCTGAAAAACACTATCCTTGCCTTAGCATTGCTGACATTTGTAATTTACCTGTTAGGTCTATTACTACGGACAATGCAGTCCTTTTAATGTGGGTTGTTGACCCTCTATTAGACCAGGCGTTTAAAGTTATAGACGCCTGGGGTTTTAAATATAAAACAGTTGGTTTTACTTGGGCTAAGACTAATAAAAGATCATTAGGATTTTTTACAGGTCTAGGTTACTGGACAAGAGGTAATCCAGAAATGTGTTTACTTGCAACAAAGGGAAGACCTAAACGAATCGGAAAAGACGTGGCTCAATTAATTGTATCAGAAAGAACCAGACACTCAGAAAAACCACTTATACATAAACGTATAGAAAGGCTGGTGGATGGGCCTTACATGGAGATGTTTGCCAGGCAACGGCCTTACCCGAATTGGGATTATTGGGGTAATGAAGTATGAGTCTATGTATAGCATTGACTTTATCAGCCATGTGTGTTATAATACCAGCCTTATTATTATGGAAAATGAATGACGAAGACCCTAAGTAAATTAAATAGAGAAGACGCTTTATACTGTTCTGGTATATTCAACGACTATTTTGGTCAGTTTGATAGAGTAGATCAATATATGAAAGATCAAAAGTTGGCACAGTTGGAAGATACTGTATCAGCTTCACTACCAGGCATGGGACCTGAAGAAGATATCTTTAATGATTTTTCTATATCACCTGAAGATATGAAATTTGAGGTGTATGAGCCAGGAGATATTAGTCAGTATATTACTCTTTTAAATATGACTTCTAGTCATACAAACATGGCAAGTATTCCTGGTAAAGAATTAAAACTATTAGTAAAAGAAACAACTACAGGTAAGATTATGGGTTTTATTCGTTTTGGTTCTCCTGTAATTAATTCAGCACCAAGAAATCAAGTATTAGGTCAAGTACCAGATTTAAAACAATTTAATAAAACTTCTATTATGGGTTTTACAATTGTACCTACACAACCATTTGGTTATAATTACCTTGGTGGTAAATTGTTAGCTGCCATTTGTTGTTCTCATCATGTAAGAGAAATACTAAACAAAAAGTATAATATGAATTTGTGTATGTTTGAAACAACAAGTTTATATGGTTCTAGTAAATCATCTAGTCAATATGATGGTATGAAACCTTATCTAAGATTTAAAGGTGTAACAGATAGTAAATTTATTCCTTTAATGCACGGTCAACCTTATAGAGATTTAAATAACTATGTTGAAGAACGAGTTGGTCATTTAGTACCACCTGGTGCTTCAAGTAGAAAACTAAAAATGACAACAGCTGTTATTGGTTTATTAAAACGATCACTTGAAGGAGATGATCTAGTAAAATTTAAACAGACAATTACAAATGCTTTAGCATTAACAGAAAGAAAAAGATTTTATGTATCAAACTATGGTGTAGAAAACTATATTGATATTGTAAATGGTAAAACAGATACAATTAAAAAGGCAGAGAATTGGGATAGATTTGAATTAGAAAATGTTATTACATGGTGGAAGAAACTTGCAACAAAAAGATTTAATAATTTAAAACAAGACGGAAGACTTAGAAGTGAATTAGAAATATGGTCTAAAGAAGCTTCGATAGATATTATAAGATAAATATGAATATGGCTGTATCAGAAAACGATTATAACCTATATAAAGAGTATTGGGACTATCAAAGAAAAAAAGAATACAATAAAGAAAAGGTATTCTATATGGCAGAAAAATTTGATGGTAAAATGGTTACAGATTTTGGTGTTGTACCATTTGAAGAACTAAAACAAATGATGTGGTCTAAGATTAATCCAAAAGATTATGATGAGCCACCAAGAGGTTATGTACCAGAAAACGAAGATTATAGACTATGGAACGAGGATTATAAGAATGCCTTTGATTGGAAAAAAGTTTTGGATGCAACCTTTCCAGGAGCTTGACAAAAATGACAAATAATGATATAGTAATAGATATACAAAAGGAGTATAATTGAATATGAGCAATTTTTTAAAAGATATAATAAAAGAAACAGGAAATGAATACGCTACGCTAGTAAGTGAGGGTGTTGATAGTGCAGATGTAACATCATTTGTTGATACAGGTTCTTATTCATTTAACGCTTTATTATCTGGTAGTATTTTCGGTGGTATGCCAGGAAACAAAATCACAGCAATCGCCGGTGAAGCTGCAACAGGTAAAACATTCTTTGCATTAGGTATATGTAAATCATTTTTAGAAAAACATCCAGAAGCTGGTGTTATTTACTTTGAATCAGAAAGTGCAATATCTAAAGACATGATTGAGAGTAGAGGTGTTGACGCAAGCAGAATGGTAATTGTACCAGTTGCTACAGTACAAGAATTTAGAAGTCAATCAATTAAAATTATTGACAAATACTTAGAACAACCAGAGTCAGATAGAAAACCTTTGATGTTTGTATTAGATAGTTTAGGTATGTTATCTACTACAAAAGAAATGGAAGATACAGCTGCTGGTAAAGAAACAAGAGATATGACTAGATCACAAATAGTCAAATCTACTTTCAGAGTTTTAACTTTAAAATTAGGTAAAGCAAATATACCTATGATAATGACTAATCATACTTACGATGTGATTGGTTCTATGTTTCCACAAAAAGAAATGGGTGGTGGTTCAGGTTTGAAATACGCCGCTTCATCAATCATCTACCTAGGTAAACGTAAAGAAAAAGACGGTACCGAAGTAGTTGGTAATATTATACATTGTAAAAATTATAAATCACGTTTAACAAAAGAAAATTCTCAAATTGATGTAAGACTAACTTATAAAACAGGACTAGATAGATATTATGGTCTTTTAGATTTAGCTGAAGAAGCTGGTATCTTTAAGAAAGTATCTACAAGGTTTGAAATGCCTGATGGTACAAAAGTTTTTGGTAAGTCAATCAACACAGAGCCTGAGAAATATTTTACAGATGAGGTATTAACAAAGATTGATGAGTATGCAAAAAGAAAATTCTCCTACGGATCAGACGAAGAATAAACGATACGTTTTTGCTCAAAGACAGGAAGATGATTTTACCTGTATAAAACTTACTGAGGGCATTTACGAGGGTATTATTTACAAGTACGATAAGGTTTCTTTCGAAGAGAAGCCGTTAGATAGTGGTGATATACCATTACGATTTACTTACGACATAATGGCAAATCCAAATAAAGAAGAAATTGAATCAGAGGATTTTAGAAATTATATTGGTGACATTTTAGTTGAGATTGTAAATCAACAATTAGAAGAGGGAAAGATAACAATTAATGAGTAACTTTATAAAAACTTATGATGAGGTGCTATCAAAAGAACAATGTAAACACCTTATAGATAAGTTTGAAGACAGTAGAGTACAATGGCAGAAAACTGAGTTAGATGGTCATAGATCATTTACTGAGATTAATATCAATCTACATGAAGATTGGCAAGAGTATGTTACTATATTATACAAAGCATTAAGTGGCTATATTGAAAAATATGCCAAACATTTTAATATTACAAATAACTGGCCTGAAAAATATGGTTGGGAACAGATTAGGTTTAAAAAATACGAAGTCAATGACAGAGATGAATTTAAAGAACACGTTGATGTTATGGACTATGCAAGTGCAAAAAGATTTTTGGTTTTCTTCTTATATCTAAACGATAACGATGGTGGCTTGACTTCCTTCTCAGAGTATGATATAGCTGTTAAACCAAGAGCAGGTAGAATGTTAATGTTTCCACCTATGTGGACACACAAACATACTGCCCATAAACCAATACAAGAACCAAAATATATTATAGGAAGTTATTTGCATTATGTCTGAAAAAATTGAACACACCATATTAAGAAATTTATTTTGTAACGAAGAATATACTAGAAAAGTTATTCCGTTTATAAAACCAGAATACTTTGTTAAAAGAGAAGAACAGCTTTTATACCAAGAAGTATTTAACTTCATAGAAAACTATAAAAATCCTCCAACAAAAGAAACCATAACTATCGAGTTAGGCAAAAGAAGAGATTTAACCGAGGAAGAGTTAAGAGGTGTCAAAGATATTGTCAATCTATTAAATGATGATAGAGTTGACCAACAATGGCTATTAGATACTACAGAAAAATGGTGTAAAGATCGTGCTGTTCACAATGCAGTTATTGATGGTATTAAAATATTAGATAACAAAGATAAGAAAAGAACACCTGAATCTATTCCAACTATCTTATCAGACGCCTTAGCTGTTAGTTTTGACAATCATATAGGGCATGATTATATTGCAGACGCTAATAAACGATTTGATTGGTATCACACTAAAGAGAAAAAGTTTCAATTTGATTTAGATTATTTTAATCGTATTACAAAAGGTGGTGTACCAAGTAAAACACTTAACATTGCTCTTGCAGGTACAGGTGTTGGTAAGTCCTTGTTTATGTGTCATGTTGCTTCATCATTTTTATCACAAGGTTTAAATGTGTTGTATATTACTTTAGAGATGGCTGAAGAACGTATCGCTGAAAGAATAGACGCTAACTTAATGGACGTTTCAATAGATGATCTACACGTTATGCCTCAACAACTTTATGGTAGTAAATTAGAAAAGATAAAAAGTAAAACAAATGGTACATTAATTGTTAAAGAATATCCAACTGCCTCTGCTCATAGTGGTCATTTCAGAGCCTTATTAAATGAACTTGCATTAAAGAAAAGTTTTAAACCAGATGTAGTCTTTATAGATTATTTAAACATATGTGCTTCAAGTAGATTTAAAGGTGGTAATATATCATCATATTTCTATATCAAAGCAATTGCTGAAGAACTTAGAGGTCTTGCAGTAGAGTTTGATATGCCTATTTTTAGTGCAACACAAACAACAAGAACTGGTTATACCAGTACAGATATTGGTTTAGAAGATACCTCAGAAAGTTTTGGTCTTCCAGCAACTGCTGACTTTATGTTTGCCTTAATGTCAAACGAAGAGTTAGAAGCTTTAGGTCAAATGAAAGTTAAACAGTTAAAGAATAGATATAATGACCCTAGTATTAACAAAGCATTTATCGTAGGTGTTGATAGGTCTAAAATGAGATTGTATGATGTAGAAAATACAGCTCAAAATATTGTAGATAGTAATCAAAAACAAGTAGCAACACCAGAACAAGCATACGATAAGTTTTCGGATTTTAAATTATAATGCGTGAATATACTTTTATAAATCAAAATCCTGCCTTTCCGGTAATGTTAGTTGACAATTGGTATGATGAACAATCTGAAAAAGATGTATGGAAAGAATTAGAGTTTTATACAAACGAAGATAAAATGATTAGACCAGATAATGATGGTTCTTATGCAAGAGATAAAGAAGGCAAATCAACTGGTCAATCTTTTAGAATATTCTTAGATGAAACATATCAACCACAAGCTAGAAATGTATCAACTATATTAACTAAACAACAAGAACTAATTAATACAGATTGGTTTTGTGAGAAGGCTGAACAATTAACTCCTATGAGTAGAAGTTTCTTTACATCAAATTGTGATAGAACTTTAGTTAGTTACTATAATGATTCAGATTATTATAAAGCACACCACGATACCTTTCTATTTTCAATCATTATATGGTTTCATAAAACACCAAAGAGATATACTGGTGGTGATTTATTTTTACCTGAAATACAAACTAAAATAGAATCAAAACACAATAGATTAATATTCTTTCCTAGTTTTATTAACCACGAGGTAACACCTATTAAGATGAATGACCCTAAACCAAATCAGCTAGGTCTAGGCAGATATTCTATTACACATTTTTATACTTATGTACCAAATCTACCAAGGAGTGATAATGCCTAGAAAAAAAACTACAAGAAACTATAATCGAAAAACAAAGGCTCCAGATTTGAAGTATACGACTAAGATGAAAAAGAAAAAAGGTGAGATAATTTGGCAAGTTATAGAACACCCTACAAAAAGTATTATTTTAGAATCATTTTTTGAAGAAGACGCACAGAGATTAGCAGATTTTCAAAACAAAAATCAAGTGTGGAAGTATAATGGAGGCCTTCCAGGCTTCTTATGTGTTGACAAGAAAACAAGTTTACTGTATACCAAAGTTGGACCAAAGCGTGGATAAATATATGGATTATGGCATACACATTCTTTCCGACTAAAACGTCTGAGATCATTTCAAAATGTTCTAAGTCGCCTGAAAAGGCAGCTGAGATAGTAGACCTATTTAAATTTCTAACAAAGAAATATAAAACAGTAAAAACACCAATTAATATAGACGAAGCCAAGTTAGGCGTAGTCAATGTGACCAGAGAGTTACAAGGTATGGCAGATGTCAAAGTCATAACTAGAGAAGTAAAACTTAGTAAGATAAAGATTAAGTTTGGTTCTGGTTCTGCTGGTAATAGAGGTGTAAAAAATAGAGGTAATCTATTTGAAAATACTTTTGCAAATGCTGTAAGAGAAAAGTGGAACGATAGTGGTTATGTAAATGCTGACGGTGCCATGGAAAAGGCAGTAGAAGCTTTAACAAAATTACATAAATTAGATAAGTTAAAACATCTAATAGTAAAAGAAGAAGGTGCTCAGAATACAAAGAGACCTTTGATATTTTCACCAGGTCCATATATCTCATCACCTACAGGTAGTTTAGATATAGGTAGAGCGGTTACAGACTTAACTCTACATGAGGCTAAAAGAGAGATAGATGTTAATCTTGGTAATAAAATAGCATATCTAAGTTTGAAATTGGGTGGTACAACTACATTCTTTAACGTAGGTGTAAAAACTATATTAACTAAACCAGAGATACAATCTGGTACGGTAAAAAATAAAGATGGTTTAAAGTTACTTAATATGTTTGGTGTTGATAATAAAACTTTTTGTAAGATATTCAATGGTAAACTAAAGAAAGGTGTTATGACAAACACTTTCTCTAAGGCAAACAAGACATTCTTAGAAACGTTTTTGAAATCAGGTATAGGTTACGGATTTACTGTAGTACATAAATTAAGTAACGGTATAAAAGTATTTAAAATAGATAAGGGATATATGAACACAGCTGCCAGACCACAATCATTGATTATATATTATGGTGGTAAGACAGGTACAGGTAAGAGAATTGATATGGAGATTAGAACACCAAAGTATCTTCTTAAACTGAATATACGAGATACGCAAGGTACAGATGGCTATCCGACAAGAATTATGGGTGATTTCACTTATGTATAGTTATAAATAGTATTGTATGATTTGTTAATGGGTTATTGAATATTATATAAATGGATAAATTGGAGAACAAATGTTTAGCTTTAAAGGCTTCTTTACAAAAGAAAAGAATACACACTTAGAACACTTAGAAGACGATATAATTAATCGTGGTTCTGCTGGTGGTGTAAACGCAATTAACTTTTTAAATTCTGTAAGAAATATGCTAGCAAGTAGCTCTGGCAAAAAAGTTAATATGTCAGTTAAATGGGACGGTGCACCAGCAATTATATGTGGTGTTAATCCTGAAAACGGCAAATTCTTTGTCGGTACTAAATCAGTATTCAATAAAACTCCAAAAATCAATTACACACCTGGCGACATTAGACGAAATCATAGTGGTCCTGTTGCAGATAAATTAAATGTGTGTTTAAAAGAATTAAGAAGATTAAATATAAAAAGTATATTACAAGGTGATCTTTTATTTACTAGAGGTGATTTAAAAGTAGATACTATCAACAATGAATCTATGATTATCTTTACACCTAATACTATTACATATGCAGTACCTCAAAATAGTGGTATCGGTAAGAGAGTTGCAAGAGCCAAGTTAGGAATTGTATTTCATACATCATACTCTGGTAAAACTATGAAAGATTTAAAAGCAGGTTTTGGTACTGTATCAGGTAAGTCTTCATCTTCAAACGTATTTTTGGCAGACGCAGCTTATAAAGATACTTCAGGTATGTCAACTTTTAGTGCAGGTGAATTAAATACATTTGACGCTAAGATAAGAATGGCTCAAGGTTCTTTATCAAAAGCAAAACCTATTTTAGATTTAATGAGTAAGAATATATCTGATCCTTTATCTATTGGTTTTAGATTAAAAACTTTCTTCAATCATTATATTAGAAATTCAAAAACCGATATGGGTAAAGTAAAACAAATGGTAGAGATGTTTGGTGATTATTATGTAAATATTTTAAAAGCAGAAATAGATAGTAGAAAAACACCTGCTGGTAAGAAAAAGTTTGAAGACGCCCTAAAGAAAAATAAAAAGTTTATAGACAGAAATAAAAGTGCATTATACTTTGCTATTGCAAGTCATATAACATTAGCTAATGCAAAGAATTATTTGATGTCTAAGTTGGCACAAGTACAAAACATTGGTCACTTTTTACGAACACCTAATGGTTACAAAGTAACAGCACCTGAGGGTTATGTTGCAGTTGACAGAGTTGCAGGTGCAGTAAAACTAGTTGATAGATTAGAATTTAGTAGAGCAAACTTTACAGCTGAAAAAGATTGGGTAAAAGGTTAATGAAAAGTTTTAAATATTTCATAGAGGCAATAAATAATCCTAGAATAATTATGATAGGTGGTCCAGGTTCTGGTAAATCTACCTATTCAGAAATTATATCTAAGAAGTTAAGTATACCTCACGTTTATACAGGTGATATGATGAGAGAACTGGCAAAACAAGATACGCCAGATGGTAAGAAAGTAAAAGACTTATTATCAAAAGGTGAGTTTGCACCAACACCTATAGTTATTGACGCTGTAAAAGAAAGATTACAAAAACCAGACGCAGAGTCAGGTTATATATTTGATGGTTTTCCTAGAAGTGTTGAACAGGCAAATAAAATGAAAGACGCAAATATAGAGTATAGTCATATTATTAATCTTGTTGTATCAGAGGAAGAAGTTATAAAAAGATTAACAGCAAGAGGAAGAGCTGATGATAAACCAGAGATTATAAAGAATAGATTGAAAGTATATCATAGAGAAACAGCACCTCTATTAGACTATTACAAAAATGAAATTATTAATATTAAGGCAGAGGGTAGTACACCTGAAGCAATAGCACAGGATATAATTAAGAAGGTACAATGAAATACAGACAATTAATGGCAGTATTACAAGAAGGTGTTTACGATAAAAACATCTTAAAGGCTTTCTTTTTAGCAGGTGGTCCTGGTTCAGGTAAATCATTTGTAACAAGAAGTGCATTTGCTGGTGCTGGTTTAAAATTAATTGATAGTGATAGAATATTTACAAGAAATTTAGAAAAGGCAAATCTATCTCTTAAAATGCCAGATGAAGAAGGTTACTTTAGAGATATTATAAGAAATAGAGCAAAGATAACAACACAATCACAATTAGCTACTTATATAGAGGGTAGATTAGGAATGATTGTTGACGGTACTGGTAGAGATTTTGACCAAATGCATAGACAAGTAACACATTTAAAAAGTATGGGATATGATTGTTATATGATATTTGTAAATACTAGTTTGCCTGTTGCATTGGAAAGAAATGCAAAAAGAGATAGAGTTGTACCTGAATATATTGCAACAAAGAATTGGAATACCGTTCAAAGAAATACTGGTAAGTTTCAAAACTTATTTGGTATGAGTAATTTTTTTATTATAGATAACAATAAGAGTGATAAAGAGTTACAGACACTAACACTCAGCAAAGCTGCTTCTATTGTAAATAAAATGTTATCACAACCAGTTAGAAACTACATAGGTAAAACATGGATAGCAAAAGAGATGTTAGCTAGGAGAAGAAAATGATACCCATAATTAAAAATTTTAAAGAGTTTAACGAAAGTATCATTGATATTCCTAGAAGAACTTATGCACCAAGTGTATTTGATGAAGCAGATACTAAAGACCCTAAAATAAAAGATAGTGTAAAGAAACAAATAGCAGATCAGTTAAAAGAATTTGAAACTGAATATCCTATATTACAAACATCTTTAATTGGTTCTATTTTAACAAAGAGATATAGAAATGACGCAGACTTGGACATCAACGTATTGTTTGATGTACCTGCTGATAAACAAGAAGATGAGAGAACAAGATTATCTAAAAAGTATTTGTCTGCTAAAAATTCAGATAACATACAAGGTAAATTAATACCTGGCTCTAAACACCCTATTAACTATTATTTCATTACTGACAAAGAAACATACGAAGACCAAAATAAAAAGGCTGACGCTGTGTTTGATATTGATAAAAATAAGTTTGTAAAAAGACCTGAAGATTTTGTATTTGATCCAGAAATATATGTAAAAGACTTTGAGAAGAAAGTACAAGAGTTAGATATAATAAAGGGTGAACTAAAAAGAGATATTATAGATTACAGAGAATTGGAAGAACTATCTCCTAATGATGTATTAAATCTACAAGATAAAATTAACGATAAGTTAGAAGAGATAGAAGATAGTATTGAACAAATTGTAAAAGTTGGTGATGGTGTTGATACAGATAGAAGAGCTGCATTTGATACAGATATGTCCCCAGATCAGATACAAAAGTTTGGTGTAAAAAATAGATTACCTAAAAACGTGGTGTATAAGATGTTAGAAAAATACCACTATTTAAAATTCTATAAGAAATGTCAAAAGATTTTAGATGATGGTAAAGTAACACCAGATGAAATAGATGATTTAGAAATGCACGAAGCAAAAGGTAAGTCGGTTGCATTTGCATTTGGTAGATTTAATCCACCTACAATCGGACATGAGAAACTAATTAACAAAGTTAAATCATTACCTACAAATGATTACAAAATATATTTAAGTAGAAGTGAAGACCCTAAAAAGAATCCATTATCTCCTAGAGATAAATTATCTATAATGAGAAAAATGTTTCCTAGTCATGCTAAAAACATTGAAATTAACCAGACAAATATGGTACTTGATATAGCTACAATGTTATACAAAAAAGGTTATACAGACTTGACTATGGTTGCTGGTTCTGATAGATTAAAAGAATTCGAAACTATATTAAAAAAATATAATGGCGTATCATCAAGGCATGGTATGTACAAGTTTGATAATATAAAAGTAGTTTCTGCTGGCGAAAGAGATCCGGATGCCGAAGGTGCTTCTGGTATGTCAGCAAGTAAAATGAGAGCTGCGGCTGCCAAAGGTGATATCAAAAATTTTGAAAAAGGTTTACCAAGAGGTGTTAACGCAGATAGTATAATGAAACAAGTAAGAAGAGGTATGAGGTTGGCTGCTAATTACACATATGTACAGAATGCCAGACCAATTGCTAGCCTTGAACAATTTGAACAAAAACAAATTAGAGACCTTTACATAAGAGAAATGATATTTAATATTGGCGATAAAGTTGATTATGTCAAAGAAGATTTTAAAGGTACGGTAGTAAGACGTGGTACAAACTATGTCGTACTAGAAGATAACGATAACAATTTACACAAATGTTGGATATGGGATTGTATTCCTGTTCCGGCGGATAGAGAGGTACAAGTGAGAGAATATAATTTAGATGTAGATTATGGATTTCAAGCTGTGTCGAAAGAAGATTTAGACGCTCAGCCACAAGATAAAGATGTGAAGAGTAAAAAAGGAACACAACCTAAAAAGTATTACAAAGACTTAGATAAAGGTAC
>Ga0181398_1000263_pt1 | contig 16232 bp, 14 predicted proteins | sample 21SPOviralmetaG_FD_130127 | JGI IMG/M metagenome (GOLD analysis project Ga0181398, IMG submission 130127) | Marine viral communities from the oligotrophic San Pedro Time Series (SPOT) site, San Pedro Channel, CA, USA - 21 SPOT_SRF_2011-04-29 | ecosystem: Environmental > Aquatic > Marine > Strait...
AGACGGGTAGAAGAGTTTTGACCGAAGAACTTGATGTCCCTTACTCCTTCAACATCTTTACATTGCGCAATGAGATCAGAGATATACAACGGTTCACTTGGTGCAAGGTTATTGACAAAGTTAACAATAACTGTTCGAACTTGCACTTCAATGGGGTCAAAGAGGTACCCAACGTCTGCACTTAAGAACACATCACACTTAAAGTCTTGCTTCTCTGCAATCTTCACTACACAACGAGTGCCCGAAGCTCTAAACCCTGTGAGTACGCTTGCGTTGTCAACATCCCCTTCAATCTCGCTTTGAAGCTCAGAGATAAATCCTGTATACACTTGGTAGCCACTAATTTCCCAAGTGTAGCCTGCTTGGAGGACACCTTCAGCGACATATAAGATACCACGTTCTGGAATGGAGGTGATTTGATCTGCGCTGACATTTACGACATTCCCTGCGTTTTTAACAACAAGGTTGGTTGTTGTAATCGGGGCAGTTGCAGGAGCCTCGTGAAAAAGAACACGATACCCGCTTGTAGGAACAGTACCTGTCGTCGTGGTGCCTTCGGTGGATACCGATTCAACATCGAGTCCGCTTCCATCATCAACAACAAGTTCGGAGACTGAAGGAGTCTCTGGATTTTCGAAGATACGAGCGAACTTCATCTTGTCCCCATTTGAGGAGATAAAAGAAAGAGCGAGGAACTCTAACGAGGATGTGGAGCACCGACTTAAAGATCTGAGATAATTGTACGCACGTTGCTTCAATTGGTCATCGGACTCTTCGTCTCCACCGTTTGACAAAGGTTGTGTATTTGTTATCTCAAGTACCTTATCGGGCATTGAGACAATGACACTAATGGTGCCTGCACTCGTATTCCCCGAAAATCCCGCATTGGTCGCAACAATCTGCACGTTTTCAACTTCAGCGTCATTAGCAGGGATAATCACGTCGGAGGTCGTCCGATACTTGATTCCAGAGACAGTACTTACAATACTGTTTGCAGGAATGGTTAAATCACCTGCGTCTGGTAGCCCTCTAGTGATCTTTAGGGTACTAGCACTCGCATTGGTTGCAGGGAGTCTTGAAATGCCTGCAGGAGGCAATTCTGCAACTCTTTCATCGAGTTCTGCACCTGTGGCTCCCGCAAGGAAGAAAGCCTCTCTTACATTGAAGATACGACGCTCTGCACTTGCTAACTCGTGCGAAAAAGCAGAGAGCAGGGTATTCAGAACCGATCCCGCTTGGATATCGTTCAAGTCGGTTCGCCCTATGGTCATTGCTCTCAAGTCTCTAAGGATCTCGTTATGAGATTTCGGGGTATATGGCATTTTAGTCTCCTACTGGTACTATGATATTAACAGAATCCCCTTCAAATGGCACTACATTTAGATCAAGAAAAGCACGATCATCTTCTTGCTCAAGTGTTACATCGGAGACACTAAGGACACGAGGATCTCTAAGTAATTGGTCAACAACTTGTAGCGAGATAAATGCATTTGGTGTCGTTGTCCCAATAATATCGGGGAATCCGTACTCCGCGTCATCAATAAGCCCTCCTTGAAAGGTTCTTATCCTGTTTGTCACCGCTTGTACAAAGTTATCTTCTCCAGATACAAGTTTTAGGTCTCCACCGAGTAATTGAAGATCCCCATCAACGAGAGCAATATCAGTAAGAAGTACGCTTCCGTTACCTACGATATTAGGTATCGCAGAGACACCAAGTTGCGTGGGTTCACTAGGCAGGAAGATCGTGTCCCCTGCACTCGGTGGGTACCCCGAACTTGTTGTGTTTGCATCGAGCCATCCATTTAGGTCTGCGATCTCTGTCCAACGGTTCACGTCGTTGTACACGCTGACGGCAACACGATACAGGTTTTCACCTGCACGTAGCACATATTTATATTTAGGTTGTTCCTGCCCATCGTTTGTAGACACAACGTTGTCTGTCGTTTGGAAAGAAGCTAGCGTGGAGTACCCATTATCTTTATCAAGGAATGAGCCTCCGCTTACTCTACTATTCGATACATGGTACGACTGAAGGTTGTACACGTTATACAACCCGATGAGTAGCTCAAGTTGATACACGTTTTCTTCTGCTCGAAGGGCAAGAGACTCTTCACTTAAACCAAGTTCAATCAGCGTGCTTTTTACATCGGTGAAACCATCCTTAACTTGATTCTCTGCATAAAAGGAAGGAAGATCCTCTGTGAAGATACTTTTAACTTCGTCTCCAATATTTATCGCTGTTGTCCCGATTTCGTAAATGGTATCAATTGCTTTGAGGACAGTATTCCTAGTAGATTGAACTGCTCCCCTAGCAGATTGAGCAATATTCAAGACAGAGCGCGATGCACGAGATACACTATTAAATAGTTCACGTACTGGACGGTTGAAAGAGTCCACTTGTTGTTCAATGAAGGTGTCTAGGTCGTTGGCTACAACTGTAAAACCATCTATAGTGCCTGTTAGCTTTGCAAAGAAATCTTCAAAGTCGTTTATTTCTAGTGTAGGCACCCCTACTTCCGAATAACAAACAAGTTCAAGTTGCCACGTATACCCAAGTCTACTTCCGCTTACGGAGGAGTTATAGGTAAATGCAACAGGGAAGGCATCTACGTAAACACGTTGTTTTTGTAGATCGTAAAAGTTTAAACCTAAACTTGAACGTCTGTACTCCGCTAAGAACCGTTCAAAAGACTCAAGGATTTTTTCTATAGAAGTAATTGTCCTTAAATTATCAATGTTCACGAAGTTTCTTTTTGCAACACCAGAGAACCCTTCAATAGAGATTGTCCAGTGTACTTTATTACTACGTCTAGAAAGAGGAGTCCCATTAATGGAGTAGAAGTGCTCATGCACTGTCTGTTGGTTGACAGTGACAGCACTTGGTTGATTTGGAAGGAGAAAATAACTAGATGCTTTTGTGTTATCTGCAAAAAAGTAGTCTATGCGTGCACTCTCATTAGGCTCAAGTAACATGGTGTGTCTCCTACGGAATCTTGATGGATGTGTTTTGCGTGGACTCACAATCTGATTTTGCCACAGTTGAACTTGTTAGGGAAGGGGATGTTTTTAATAAAGTCATTCCTGTATTAAAAGAAAACTTCTCTTCTGTTAGTTGAGCAATTCTTGCAATATTGGAGGCAGATGTTGCCACTGCAAGAGCAGAATCTATCCCTACTGCAATGCCAGACTCTCCTGCAAGGATTACATTTTCGAGGGCATTGATCCGAGCTTCCATCTCAGCAATGTACTCAAACAACTCGTCTAAGAAAGGTTGTCCATTCAAGATGTAGTTTTCACTTGTCCCTTGTTGGCTTATTCTAAGCACTCCTTCATCGAGTTGTAGTCTCATATTGGGAGACTTTAGAGTAAGGTCATGCACTGGAGACATATTAATGGTACTATTCGTGTTCCTAAGTACTGTTTCAGTGTGATGATGTCCATTATAATCCGCATCCATATTCAAAGAAGTTTGTGCGGAGGTGCTCACCGCCACTTGATCAGCGTTATCGGGTATGCCTCCAATAATGTAATAGACTTTACCTCGATTTACGGAGGAGATAACGACTTCTGCCCCTTCAGAGACAGGAGACATCATGTACTTAGCATCGAACCCTCCAGAAGAAGAAGATACGAAACACGGGAAGTACACAGCCCCGTTTGGAGTGGCGACAGTATACATTGGGGAGCCATCTAAGGCTTCCTCTACTTTAATAACGGTTCCTGCGTATATCATTTCGTCTCCTCATTCTTAGGTCGTTCAGTAGCCTCTTCTTGTGCTTCTGAATCCTTAAATTTAACAACTAGGTTATCGAAGTTTCCACGCTCGAAGTCGTACACATACGTTGCGCTCATCACACCTTCTTCACTCATCCTAAAGCTTTTTGTGACTCTGTGTACGTAACAAGTGAAGCTGTCCCCCATCTGTATCCATTGCCCTGCGACTAGAGGAGTACCCCCTTCTTGAGTAATTGACCCTCTACAGAATTTACTGCCTTGTCCAATAGTAAAGAAGATGCGATGTGCTAATGCGTTGTGCAAACGAAGGTTCTTTTGTTGTATCTCTTTTGTTTTACCCCTCGCAAATACAAAGGGAGATGTCACCGAAAAGCTACGAAGCCCTCTGCGATTAATATCTTCCCCGTCATATACAGGAACCGTATTTTTACGGAAGAAGTTTCTTTGATGCCCATTTGCATCAGCAAAAGGATTCTCTACAAAAACAAGGTTGATGTGGTCTTCTTCATCGAAGGAGTACCTAAACTCCGTAACTTGTTTACGATCTAACTTAGGGAGCTTACGAACGTCCTTTTGAGGAAAGAACTCTTCAAAGAGAGCAGACCCATAACGTGTTGTGGGGTTCACAGGTTTATATCTAAACATAATGTTTAATTGAGGATCACCATCTTGAAGTGTCGTGAAACAAAACAATTCAAAGAACTGAGGAAGTACATTAAACAATTGGTTAATAATCGCCCAATGAGACATATTACTTACATATGCGCCTTGATATTGAGTGAGGAGCACACCATGAATCACGTTTTCGGGGGCTTCGCTGTACGGGAAACTATCATCAAACATAGAGAAGCCATCCCCATCAAAAACAACAATTAAGTCTCCTAACCTATCCCCCTTATACTTGTAATGAGCAAGTTGTTCTATAAATTTCGCTAGCACCTCGGCAGGGCGAGACTGTTCTTCTAGCTCTTCTCGTAAGACTTTTAGGATGCCCGAATTATAATCTGATATTTTGAAGACTGCACTTTTGTCCACATCGGGGAGATTGGTAACTGCCTGCTTGAACTCCCCTCGCATTAGGAGGTATGCCCACGACACACAAGAGATTGATATCTGTGTGATCCTCACTCCATTTGGAAGAGTGTGTTGACTTTGGCTAAGTGCACGAATCAATCCAAAGAACACGGTTCCTTCACTCCCAATGATGGTTACGAATTGTCCAGTCTCAAAGTTGAAGGTGTTCTCTGCCTCCATCTCAATAGATGCACTCCCGTAAGGTGCACTCCGAATCGTGTCCTCGATACGAACGGACTTTACTTGGGACTTGTACTCTTGCCCATTGATATCAACGCTTAGTTCTACAGGTTGTAAAATCATATTAGATCCCTAATTGTTTGCCTTAGACCTTTAGTTTGAACATCCTTTAAGAAATCAGCTATTCCTGCAATTAAAATATTTGTCTTCGCTACGGATGTTGTTAAATTAGTCACTGCGCTCCCAATATTCTCAATTTGGGATGCTTTGACCATAGTTTTTAGCATTTTCTCTTGATACTTTGCGTCTGCTGTTAACATCGCATCGAGTTTGGTGATCATACTTTCACCATCTTTACCTGTAGTAGAGTAAAGTTGTTTAACGTCCGCTTGTTGTCTTTGGGCAAACTTACGAGATACAACAAGCGACTCGGTTGTGTCAACAGGGGTAATTCTTTTATCTAAGCCACCTGCACCATCTGCACCACGTAACTGCGCTACTTGTCTTGTTGTGAATCCTTTACCTGCGAGAACAAGGTTTTGTTGTTCGGTTGACATCCCCATGCCTTCAAGAGCTTGTAGCAGTAATTTCGGGGAAGCACTCATATTTTCTGTTATACCTTGTGCTCTAAAAAGATCACCACCTGCTTGTTCAAAAGCGGAAGCACGTATTGCGAGGTCTGCCATTCCACCAAACATAGAAGTCAATCCTTGTCCTGCTTGTAGTGCTGTCCCCTGTACCTTACCTAATGTTGCAAGTCCTGCTTCTGCTCCGACACCCATGCTTTTAACCCTGTTTGCAGTGCCTGCTAGGTCTACACCTAAGCCTGCAACCCTTCGACTTCTAGAAAAGTCTGCGACACGAGATGCAAAATCTATTGCTTGGCTTCCTCGTTTTTCAGACTTATTCATAAGTCCAATGACATCACGAGAGCCTCCAATTCCAAGCATCCCAAGTTGTCCCCCTATTTGAGCAACTTGGGAAGGGTCAAACCCTCGCACAGCTAAACTTGTGAGATCAGATACAGAGAAAGAGTTATTTGGATCTGCCATACCCACATCTTTTAGCATAGATGCAGACTGACTAGGGCTAATACCTAGTTCTGTACTCAACGCCATAATGCCGTTAACAGTGTAGCCACTGCTCATCAAACTACTACTACGAACACGTCCTGTCTCTAAGGACTCTGCTTGTAAAGCAGTCAACTCCATCTCAGCACCACGCATACCAATATTTTGGAGCATATTCATGGGCATTGCAGTCATTGCGCCTATCGGCAACCCAAAGGGACTAATTGCACTAAGGGATTGTGCGATGGAAGATCCCCCTGCTACTCCCATCCCCATATTGAACCCGCCACCTATTGCACGCCTAGCCACTCGTCCACCGAAGTTAGCAAAACGTAACACATCCCCTCGATGCATAGCTCCCAGTGCAAACTCGGTGAGTCCACTTTTTCTTCGGCCCCCTGCCATCTTTTCACGGTGTTGTTCCCTTCTTTCCTCCAAACTTATCTGGTGTTCTTGCGCATCTTTCTGCTTCTTCATCGCAAGCTGGTGTTGCGCTTGGATATGCCCATGTCTAATCGTACCACCGCGTTCTTGTCGACTCACTGCACGATCATGTGCGAGGTCTTTTTGTCCTTTATCATGGAAGGCTTTAGCGGAACTAAACTCTTGACGGTCTCTTTGTTGTTCCATCGCAAGATCGTGTCTTTTCTGAATAAGATCGCCTTTTGATTCTTGAGGCTTTGCGCTTTTCGTTAGGTCTTTGAGTGCGTTCGACAATTCTTTAACGACAGTCGTTAAGTCCGAGAATGATTGCTGGACTTGAGGCTCCCCTCCTTTTACTTGTTTATTTGCACGAGCAAATGCTCTCTTTTCACTCTCAGATTCGGGTTCTAGACGTTGACCCTGTACGATAGGGACAATGTGTCCTGCCTCCGACCCAAGTTGTTGTTGAGCAATCTCTAAAGCCTCCGAGAAAGCCATTGGCTGACTAACGTTTCGCTCAACCTGCCCCGCCATTAACCTTCCTGCAAAAAGTTGTCCTTTTGTCCTCTCAGGTAGGGAACCTTCATAAGGAAGATTATGTTTATACGCTTCTGCAAGTCCTACTTGAGATTGAGTATATGCACCCACAGCCTGTTCAAGTTGGGGAAGAGCACCTGCCATTGTTGCAGCATAAGTTTCGGGAGGAGTATATCCCCGAGACTCAAATACTTGTTGAAGAGCTTGCGCAGGACTTCCTGTCTGCAAGTGCGCTTGTTCTAAGCGTTTAATATCATCACTATTACGACGCTCAAAAAACTCTTGTGCAACATTCCCCTTTAACATTAGATCAACTGTGTCGTGATGGGCATCAGTGAATTCTAATGGAGAACTTGGAAGAGGACGTAGACTCGTGGGGTCGAAAGAACCCCTAGTAGTAGAGGCTGTCGCTAACTGAAAGTCAAGACCTGCTCGGTCTTGCAGGATTTGGGCTTGCCGTTGCTTGTCTGTTATCTGTGTCCCTGCAGGATACCCGTGTGCGACTCCAAAGGGGGAGTTAGGATTTGTCGAATCTGTTGAGGATGGCATTGAAATCTTCTCCCTCTCTCAAGGCTTGTTCCATTTGATTGATGAACTCATCATTAGAGTTTAACTCAATTTGTTCATTAATCAAAGTCTCTTTTATAATGTTATCCCAAGATTCATTATTAAGAGTGAGAAGAGCAAACTCTACATTTTCGCTGGCGTACAAATCATGCTGATTCGGGAGACTCATCTTTCGAAAGTGCGGGACAAGTAATTGATACTCGTTTCTCTGCCGAGCCATCCGCACTCTTTCTAGCATTTCCTCGAAAGTAACGGGTTTCATGCTCCACTAAGATCGTGTTGATCTCAGCAAGCAGTTGATCATCTTCCCCGATCCATTCAGAAATGAAGTCGGGAGCTTCTTTAATTTGAGTAAGACATCTGGATAAGGCATCAATCCGAAGTCTTTCTGCATAGCTCAAATTATCAAAGAGTACACCCGCACATAGCTTTTGTATTACTCGTTGTTGGGTGAGACGGTCATCACCATCCATGATCTTAGAGACTAGTTTTTGGTTATAACTTTTCCCATCGGGTGCATCGAACTCGATTTCAAACTCAAGTTCACGGGGAATCAAATCAAACTTGGGGGTACTTACTTCTTCGTAGTTACGTGATTCTTCAACGACTTCACGTAAATCAATCTTCTTTTTTGCCATTGTTATCTCCATATATAAAAGGCTAATCCTTTTTATACATGAACAAATTTATTTAGGCAACATCTAATTCTACGAGCCGAAGAGCTTCACAAGACACGTTTACACCCATAAGTGTTCCACGAGTCAATGCAAAAGATTGAGATGATGGACGACATCCAACGATGCGGTATCGTGCTTTTGCATCATCTGCTGGGAAACTGTCTTGAATCTCTAAATCAAAACCTTTTTCAAAGAAGTCTGTGATCGTTGCAGTGGCATCACTTCCGCTCGCATTTTCCCCTACGTTTGGGATCAATGAGCGAGCGACTGCACCACCACCACGATTGGCATCTGGGCCACCAGAGTTATTCACCATACGGATAAAGGTGATTACCACATTAACGATGCGACCAATCGGTTCAATGTCTCTTGAGTCGATTTCACCGAGAACGTCAATCCGTTGCAGACCGTATACTTCATTTACGGAGACACCTGTCGCATACCCGATCGTTTGGTCACCGATTTTAACGATGGCGTTAGCACCATTTACTGCTCTAATATTATCGAAAGCCATTTTATTGCTCCTATCCTACGTTGATTGTGGCGACAATGAAGTTCAAAGGTTGAATGACAGAGATTGCAAAAGATACGTTCGCAGTGTCATTAGAGATAGATACATCAATATCCTTGAAACTAAGAATGAATCCGACTTTAGTAAGATCTCGGAGAGTGGCACTTACAATACGGCGAATATCGTTTGCTTTTCCACCTGTGATCTTTGTTCCGATTTGAGACTGAAGGTCTGCACGTACAGTACGTACCGCGATGTTAAGAGACTCGTTTGCGGATACTTCGCTGAATACTCTATTGTCATCTTGGAAAGTTGTAACGCTTCGCTCAATGTTTAGTCCTGTCCCTCTAGGATCAGTGAGAAGGATCACCCCGTTTTGGATCGCATAGCTTGCTTTTGCTTCAACATCAAAGTTTTGTACAGTCTCCACGATAAGAGGTGTAGGTCGTTTACGGGTAAGAGGAGTCCCAACAGAGGTAGCACCTTGCATACTTGCAAGCACCAAAGCGAGGTACTCTGGGCCATAGGTCTTCCCATTAGTTAACTTGATTGATTGACAAACGACGGCGACGTTACGGTCATTGAGTTGACTCGCATAGGTGTTCACGACTTGTTCTACAGTTTCATTAGCTGTAGAACCAACCCAAATGTTTCGCTCGTACACAGCCTCTGCTTTTTTCGCAATGTCATGTACAGAGATAGCATTTGAGAAAGGAACGACAATGTTCACAGTCGATGTCTTCAAAGAGTTAAAAGCTAGTCGGAAGCTCGCGTCTGATACAGAAGTTTCACGGAAACCACTAGTGAGTCTTTGTTCTGAGGCTGAGACTCCTGCACGAGAGTCTACAGTCGCTTCTACATATTGAGAAGTATTAAACCAATCAGAGATGGTCTTGACGTTTTGAGTGAAGTTTCTTGTTGTTGAAATATCTGCAGACGCAAATTGGTCAATATCCGTACCTTTTAATGTTCGCGCAGGAGTCGTTACAACAAAGGTACCTTCAATGTCGTTGTTCAAATTTTGGATGTCGGTCAAGGTTTCACCGAAGTCGGTGATATCCGCAAGTGCTTTTGTATAAACAGGGAACTTGATTTCTGCTAGAACACCATTAAGAGTATCATCGGGTAAGTGAATACTTGTGATTTCACTGAAACTGTTTGTTGATGCAATAGTGGAATCACCCGATGGGATAGTGACTGTTTCTGTCACAACAGACCCATTAAGGGTTGTACCTGCGATTTCAAAAATAGTGTCAGTTGTTTGAGCATCGGTTGTAGTTAAAGTCACAACTCCAGATGCAACTGAAGGTGCACTAAGTAGATTTTGGTTAAATTCGGCAGTTACTTCAGCAATATTTGTGATCTTACCTGTCACAGTCAAATCGGCTGCGTTTATCTCTAAAAGCATTTCGCTAAAGGTGCTTGCTTTAGTATATCCGATACTCGCAATATTACCTTCACCGATAGCAACAACTTTCTCGACTTCTTCGGAACCCACTTTTACAGAAAGGTCGTACAAATCACCGTTTGTTGTAATGCTGGTTTTGATACGGTTACCGAAAGGCCCATATAACTTTGATTTCAAGGTGATGCTTCCGAAGGCTTTCGATGCTTGTGTACTTCGATTCGCATTGACAATCGTCAAGGATTGTACACTTGAGTTAAGGTCTGCAGTCGGTCGATAAACTAGGTCAGCGATTAACTCTAGATTCTCACTTGAGTTCAAGAAGTACGCATTTTGCTCTAGTTTATTTGTGAAGGTTTTTGGAGTGTCGGGCTTTAGTTCGGGGAAGTCTCCCACGATTGCGACAGCACCTGTACTCGCTTGCGCAGGCCCTTCGCTTACCAACACTTTAGTATATACATTTGGGCGAAACTGTTGCCCATTAAAAGAGATACTTGAAGCCATTTTTCTGTCTCCTGTGTTAAAAAGTAGGTGTATTATACACTATCTGAAGATCCTTGTACATTGATGACCTCCAATTTAGTGGATGCACCTATATCATCAAGTTGTTCAATCTTTAAAGGTATTTCAAGAAGATGTAACCCAGAGTACCTAAGTTGTCTTCCGTACGTTGCCAAGTTCTCCCCTCTCAATCCGATTTCGGGGATCAAAGGGTTTGCACCGATGTACAAGATGTTTTGGAACCCCCCTTTTATAAGGATTTGCGTGAACAGGAGGACACTTGCTTGGATCACGGTTTGGAGGAGTCGAGTTGTCTCCATCGACTCGGTGTACACATTGATCACGGCTTCTTGGCTCGTGAATATATGTGCAAGTTCTGCTCCCCCGTTTTGCCCTAGCCCTTGTTGATCATAGAATTGCTCACTCGACTGGATGGTGATCAACGGAAGTTTCCCTGCCGTCCTTGCTTGGAAAGAGCTATCAAATGCGACAGTCTCATTTTGCAACGTGTTGAACATACGAGTCCGCATGGCTTCTGCCACGTGCGGGAACAAAGGATCGAACAAGGTTCGATTTGCTTTGTAATAATTAATCCCGTTTCCGATAATGTGCATTAGATAAAGATCAAACATTAGGTTGCCCCTTCTAAGAACTCTAGTTTCGCTTGGATCCGAATCGGAAGCGGAGTGTTCACATCAATTGTTTGCTTAAATCGAACGTGTGTATCCCGAACAGAGTTAGGGAACCCTACGCAGATATAGCTCGGATGGATGTAGTATGAGAAAGTGAACTTGGTTACGTTTTCTGGCTTCTGGTTGGCACGCCAACTAATCTTGTTATCTACAACATCGAAGTGTGTACCTTGTCCAAGTTCGTTCGTACTTGTCTCGTTGTTTACAGCGTAAGAGCAATAGGTTACTCCTACTGTCTTGTTCCCACTAGCAAGTGCCAATGTCCGTTGCTGGATCGGGAAACGGAGCGCGAGAGTATCTTGCCCATTATCCTCAATCATCTCTTGATACAGCATTACGCTGTCCAATAATTCGAAACGATCCCCGAATGCAGGCAGATGTTCTGGATTCAGTGTAAGGTTGATTACCCCGTCCCTGTACCCACCGAATCGGGCATTAAGGTAATCACCTTCTGCTCCCGTAACCACCGCTTGTATATTCTGCGGAGAATGATAAATCTTACCACCACCACTACACACAGTGCAGGCATTATTAAAAGATGAATCAATAGACTTGTCGGGAGCACTCGCCCCTATATAATCAATATCCATGTTCAAGTCTTCAGTCTTGAGGCTACAAGGGCATTGAGCAGTTTGCGTCCATTTTACATTCAGCCCTTTTTGAGCAATGAGTTTTCGAAACTCAACGTCTCTAAAGTCTGCACGAGTTTTAGTAAGGCTTTGTTCGGGAAGTGGGAATTGCATATTACCTCGAATAGATACTCATTTGCCGATACTTACCTCTAAGTATAGACATAATGTTTTTAAGTTCACGTTCGTACGCACGAAGTCGTGCACCGTACCCTGCGTTTGTTGCGCTAGAGGTGGTACTAATCGTTTGGGACAATCCGTCAATCCCAACGTGTTGTTGTGCGATACCTGCCCCTGCAATCAAGTCACCTGCTATATTCAAAGGAAGATAACTTGCGATAAGCTGACACGCACGAAGGATCATGGGGTCGAGATTATTGACTGAGTATTCAAAAACAAGATCTCCTCCAGAGGGGGGAGTCCTCGCACTTACTGTTATAGAAGTAGAACTCGATCCAATCATACGGAGTCCTGCACCACCATTCGCTACAGGTGTAATCGTAAATTGTGGGTACACTGTTGTATTAAACGTGTTAGTGAGATTGATGGTTACTTCACTTTCGCCATCGGGAATCGTAGCCGTTCCTTCCTCAAAAGTGAATCCTGCCGTATAATCTATAGAGAAATAAAGCGGAAAGGTTGAATAAGGGGAGAAGACATCCCCAACGAGAAAGGGAACACCCGATACAAATCGGAGGCTTCCTGCCGTTGCGGACGTAGGGATCAAATTGATCTTAGAGTGGAGATGACTCCCGATTGTCGCGTAATCGACAGGGAGCTCCGCTTTATCGGTATTCCCTACTCGAATACTAATCTTATCAACTGATTTCAAAGGTTTCAAATCAAGAGACATAAGGTAGTGACTATGTCGATCTTTTAGATCCACATCGTGCCTCTCCCCCTTAATGGAGAAAGGTGAGATCATAATCCCTAAATCCAGTTCCACCATCGCAACAGCTTGCTCAATGGACTTCTCGAAGATATCATCGGGGAAGGGACTACCATCGTCAAGTGTAAGGTCTACACCTGCAATCGTTGTGTTTTTTAAAAACTGTACTGTAAGAATATCGAATATTGATTTAGCCATCACCACTCCTCAGAAAATGATGACTAAATCAAGGCATCAATCTTCTTTCTTTTTACGTGAACGTGTTCGCTTTTTTTGTGATGATACCACTTTTTCCTCAGTTTTGGAAGCAGAAGAATCAAAAGCGAATACGTGCGGAGCGTTTGCTAACTTATGCGCAAGGTCTTCCGAAACAGGAGATAAAACACAACCATTGGAATCAAGATCAATTCGTTCCCCTGCAAAGCGAATACTTGTTGCTTGGGGTACGAGTGAGAGTCTTATTTTATATTTCCACATGGTTATTTATTTCCTATCTTAGAAGTTTGGGTTTAAGTAGTTAACAGCAGTACCAGAAGTCTCATTGAATCCAGCTTGATCTAATACAAACATCTTCTTAGGAAGTTTAACAAGAGGTGATCCGAACAACATGAGTAAGAATGGTTTAACAGTCGAAGTCTCAGCAAGAGGACGACGAATCAAATCCATCAAACGAACAAATTGAAGTGCATCTGGAGTATGTTGCGCGAATACAATTGGAGAACTGTTGTACGCATCATCGCCTGTAATTGTCACACTTGCTTGATCACCCGCAACTTCTTTGATTTTCTTCAAAGTAGATTGTGCACCATTTAACTTACTAATGTAAATACGATAGTAAAGGACACCTGCATCATTACCATCAAAGGTGACAACAATCTTTTCGTCTGCACCAACTGTATTTGCGGAATTAAGTGTACTACGTTTCGCACCCTTTGCATCAACTGCGACAACTTCGATGCGATAATCACCCGCAGTCACCTTAGTATCTGTTCCTTTAGCAGGAGTAGTTACTGCAGGGTTAGCGAAAGTACCACCGAAAGATCCGATGTTCGCACTTGGGAAGTTTGAAGCAGTGTGCAAGAATGGAGCACTTTCAACTTTAACTTTACCGTAAGGAGCAGAGATATAAATATCTTGTTGTCCGAAAGTGATTCCTTGAGCAGGATTACGAACGAACATATCATGCCGACCGTTTTCAACAGATTGACGAATCAATTCTGAGTGAATGCGTGGTTCAACGTAGATGGTGTCTGGACGACCATAGTTAGGAGACGCATACACTTCACCGAGAACTTCTTGAAGAAGTAAAGGAGAAGGAACACTTCCTTTAAGGTCAAGACTATTTCCGTTATCTTTGATTTGTTTGATGATTCCGTCGAAACCATTACTGTTCAAAGATTCGTTACCATGCCATAATTGTTGTTCAACTTTACGCATGAGGCTAAGAGTACCACGTTCGGTTTCTTCAGCAAGTGCGTTTCGGTTGTCTCCAATCATTCCGATCATTGACGCAACGTCACTAATTTGACGACGTTCTGCCATGTATTTGATCTTTACAGATTCACGAGAGTAATTCCCTTGACCAGTAGCGAAGTCAGATCCCCCACCACCTTCAGCGATGAATGGGTCAAGATCGAGACCATGCTCATCAACACGTACATATTCATGCAAAGTGTTGTTTACAGAAACTTTAGGAATGTTCTTCCAAAGTTTGATCTCGTCCATAGTGTGAGTTGCAACTGAAAGCATTCCTTCAATTGATTGAGGAACGAGTGCAGACAGATGCCCATCAGTTGCGGGGACTGCACCAGTTTGGTGTCCTACAGAGATATTTGATTTACGAAGTGCTTCATTTAAAGAAACTAAGTCTTCTACTTTTACCATTTCATTAGGTTGAAACATGGTATTCTCCTTACAGATTGATGTTTAAAGATTTTGCAACAACTTCTGGTGCGTAATTGCTCTCAAGTTGAGCAATACCTTTACGCAATTCTGCAAGTCGTTGGGGGTTTGAACAAGTTTTTAATTCCGCAATTGCAGTTTCAAGAACCATTGATTTAGAAATTACAACAGTTTCTTGTACTTCTGCAGGGGCAACTTCCGCTTCAGCAGTGATTGCTTTTTGGATAGGTTGGCTTGCAAGGTCATTTAAACCTTTTTCAAGATTTCCTTCCAAAGAATCAAGACGATTCACGAAAGATTCAAGTTTCTCATTGATGCTTGCAATTGATTTCTCAACAGCTTCAACAAGAGCCTTGTTTTGTTCAACGATAGCGTCTGCACCTTTAGAGATGATTTCGACTGCTTCATCGTCTTTGTTTAATGATTTAGAAAGATCTTCGATCAATGATTCAAGACGTTGGCTATCAACAGTCTCTTCAACTGGTTTTTGTTCAGACATTTGAACCTCCAAAAAATAAAAGATTTTTAGGTATTATAATAAGATTTTGCCGAGTTTACAAGATTTAAAGCGAGTTCACGTGCTTTCTTCTCACCTAATTGGGGGAATACTCGCATCATAACGTCTTTAATTTGATTTGTCGATACTTGGGGAGCCTTTTCACCTTTTTCGGGCATGAGCATCATTTTCATGCGTTCTCCCATCATTTTCTCCATCTCAACTTTTAGACGGTCGTACATTGTTTTCTCCATCTCTTTACCAAAGTCTTGTACACTGACTTCTTCTTCTAGAGATTGAGGAACAAGTGCAGACAGACTTGCTTCGGGAGCAGGCTGGGCAGGAGTTTGGTACCCGATGGACTTCTCCATAATCAATTTATGAAGTTCATCCATTACGTCTTTGTTGCAGATTTCGGGATGGGCTTCAAGGATTTCTTTTGCAATTTGCTTTGCGTTCATTAGTGACCTCGCAAGGAACTCAAGTTGCGCATCTGGATTAACAGGTGCTGAAGTAATAGCTACATTTAGGATTTTTGCTTTTGTGATGACCTTCGGATTTACAGGATCACGAGTCAGCACTTGTCCTTCAACAGAGAACCCAATCTTCCGATCAAGTTGAGCCTTTTCCATCGCAACACAGGTTTCGATAATGGTCTTCGCTAAAGGCTTTTCTGTCATCAGATAACCTTCAACACGTGTTGCTTGTTTCCCATCCAAGTTGACTCGTTCAATTTTGGTGGGTGCCCCAACGATGAACTCGACTCCACCTTTGTGCTCATAATTGAAGTATCCTTTATCAAGGAAGTAAGAGAAGTCCATTCCCTCCTGCAAGATCATGTCGCCTTGTTGGTCCACAGTATCGGTGGATATAATCCCTCCGATCTTAGTTCGACCTTCTTCTTCCGATTTAACGATACCTAGAGGAAGCTTCTCCTCTTTCCT
>Ga0181398_1000269_pt1 | contig 15993 bp, 24 predicted proteins | sample 21SPOviralmetaG_FD_130127 | JGI IMG/M metagenome (GOLD analysis project Ga0181398, IMG submission 130127) | Marine viral communities from the oligotrophic San Pedro Time Series (SPOT) site, San Pedro Channel, CA, USA - 21 SPOT_SRF_2011-04-29 | ecosystem: Environmental > Aquatic > Marine > Strait...
ATGTCAATACCAGCGTATGCCAGTTTAGAGTCAAATGGTGTCGAACCAGAGTCATCCGCGTCGATGTCCACTTCTAACTTGGCGAAGCCGTCGATGCCCTCTGATAGGTTGCTTGTAAAGTCAACACCGATTGCGGAACCATTGTTCTCCGCTTTTGATGTTGCCACGCCTGAAGCATTCTCGTTGTTAGAGATCATGTAGTTCAAAGAACCATACACTTTCATCTCGGCCGCTTCAGCCGGAGTCGGTTTCATAACCGACCAAATGGCTACTAGTGCTACAATTACTGCCACACCAATCGCCCATTTTTTCTTTGTCATTTTCATAGATTGTTTTATCTCCTGTATCTATTATGATTAAATGCGATCACTGGCCTAGCGATCGCTCTGGATTGTAAGACATATTTATCCTAAATGCAACCTTAATATGTATATAAAATTACCAAACAATTGACTACGGGCTGGTTTGGGTATATAATTACGTGTAGCAAAGGAGGTTCATGATGGGAATACACTACGACTACAAGAACACCAGGGGTGCAAAGAAATTACAGAAACAGCATGAGAAGGAACAGCGTAGGCTCAGGAAGAAGTCACAACAGATGCCGGAACAGAAGGCGGACGAGACCAAACCACTCACGCTGGACATGATCACCGACCCCACGAAATGATAAACACCAGACTGTTCGAGCGTTATAAAATTGACACAAGGAAAGACCTTGGCATCAGGTCCCACTGTCCTCGTCCAAAGGATACTATCCTGATAGACAAGATGGGCTCATGCTATGCCTGTGAATGTCAGTCATGGTTGCCACAGAGCATAGGCAATCTACAGATAAAATCATTGCAAGAAATTATCGGCAGTGACATGCACCAACACCTGCAGAGTTCTATCACAGATGGCACCTATCGTTATTGCAATGAACACCAGTGTTCATACATAAAGTCAAATGCTGTATTGCATGGCCAGCCGGATCGCATACAGCATCTAAGACTTGCCATCGATGACAGTTGTAATCTGAGATGTCCCAGTTGTAGGAAAGGCATGATATTCCACAAACAAGGTTCAGCATATAACTTGGGCATACGACTTGCAGACAAAATAAACGATTGGTTACACAGTTACAGACATGCCATTCAGGTACACATAGGATCTGACGGTGATCCTTTCGCTTCACATGTGTACAGACACTTTATGGAACAGACACCGGAGAGGGACAATATCAAATATTCTATATTGACCAACGGGCTCATGTTCAAGGAGTTTCATCAGAAGGTACCTTATGTCATTAACAACCTACAGGAACTGGGCGTCAGCATAGACGGAGCGACCAAAGAAACATACGAAAAACTTAGACTAGGGGGTAAATGGGAAAAGATAATAGAAGGACTAGAATGCATGTCCGAGCAGAAGCGGAAGCATGGCTTTAGATTCATACTGCACTTCGTTGTGCAGAAAGACAACTATCACGAGATGGAAACCATTATCGACCTAGGAGAGCAATACGGTGCTGACAGGGTTTGGTTAAACAAAATAGAAGACTGGGGGACCAGCGATGACTTCCATACACAGAATATTTGGGGTACAACGGATTACAAAGAACAATTTTCCAAAGTCGTACAACGTATTCACAGTCGCAACAACGATAGATTTATTGAGTGTCCTACTTTAATAACTGAAGCGGCTCGGAATAGAAACAAAAACTAAACTGTATCCTGGGATACCTTGCATCCTTACCAATTTCAACTGTGTGTAATATATCACTACGCAACACTATCGGTCTAACACACTCCACCCTGTCAATCTCATTGGCATAATCGTCAAACCAAACATTGTAGGTATCCTTGGTGTTCAACACAGGAAAGTTTATTTTAGCGATGACCGGAGGATCGTCCCTGTGTATATCTGTGCCTATGTCTTCATTGTACACAGTGAAACTCATATCCCTGACTTTAAGTCCTAGACTATCAAACCATTCTTTGCAGGGATTGTTTGGTATTGAAAAATAGTCCTGTATTTCTTTCCTCGATAGATGATTCCAAAAATCTTTTAGTTCTCTGTTAGCAGTTATACCCACGTAATAACCATAAAGGCTGTCTGCTATCTTCTGTTGCTTGTCGCAATCCAATATGTGATATGACTTCATTGTGCTTATTTAAATACTGTTTCATATGAGAATAGCAATTACTGGGCACAAGAAAGGAATTGGCAAATCGTTCGCACAACAACTATCGGCCAAAGGACACGAGATAGTTGGTATTTCTAGAAGTGACGGAGAGAACATCAGGAGGACAGCACACACGGCATCTATAATTGAACCCTGCGACATGTTCATAAACAATGCCATAAGCATGTACGCACAGACGGAACTGCTGTTTGAAGTATGGCACAGGTGGCAGGAGGACAAAGAAGTGCATCACATTTGGAACATATCCACAAGGGTGTGTGAGAACACAGAAGACCAACAGATAGACGGGTTATCCATGCGTGAGTCAATGCAATACCGCAATCAAAAAATGGCATTGGAACTTGCACACAAACAACTCAATGCACAGGCCAGCAACATAAAGATGGAACTTGTACGTCCTGGAATGATCAACACACAAGGAAAGGGAGGCATGGACGTTGACCACTACGTGAGTAGTGTGTTGAAGGAACACACAGCATGGACCTAAACAACATTCTAAACACCGACTGTGAAGTTATAAGGATGGGAGATGACTGGATATATCCCATATTCAAGAACGGCTGGAACGGATTCAGAAGAGCAAAAGAAGAAAGCAAATTTAATGAACAGATCAAGGATGTGGACAACCTCAAAGTATATATAAGACATCCTGTATCTAGATTCGTTAGCGGTGTGAACAAATATGCACAACTCAATGACCTGACGCCAGAAGCAGTTGTAGACAAGATACAAATGGAAGGATTGACTGACAGACATTGGATACCACAATGGTATTGGCTTTTGCATCTAAGTAGGTATTACAAGAAAGAAGTAGAACTATTACCTATGAGTGCAATACCACACAACAGGAGAAAAGAAACACCTGACAAGAAACAGATAAGGATATTGGAAGATCATATTGCAGTCGACCTATATATCATGAACAATTGGTTGAACACTAAAGTAAATCTAGAAAAAGTAATCACGGAGTCACGTCATGTATTGTCCACGGCTTGATCACTTTGTAAGACTTAATCAAAACGGTTCAGTGGGCAAATGTGGCCACATGATAAATGCAAAGGGTTTTGACAGTTACGAAGAACTTGAGCATAGCGATTGGATGGCAAACATTAGGCAGACGATGGAGCAGGGACAATGGCCAATTGAATGTTTCAGGTGTCAGCGTTCAGAGAAGGCCAAGGGCGAAAGCATACGTACTAACAGTATTACGAGACATAAAATGTTACACCCGATTAAAAATGACTATCTTATAATTGGTGGTGTGCTTGACAATGTCTGCAACAGTGCCTGTCAGAGTTGTAATGCAGGACTCAGCACAAAGATAGGAAGCCTTGAGTCCAAGGACTATCCTCGTGTCGACAACTACGATGTATTCAAGAAGTTGCCACAGGAAAGGATAATTGAATTTGATGTCAATGGTGGTGAACCTACCGCTAGTAAGAATTATAAAAGGGTACTGGGAGAATTACCGGACAATGTAAAAATTGTGAGGATGAACACGAATGGATCTAGGATGATTACCGAGTTAGAAGATGTTTTAAAAAAGAACATCATGGTGATAGTCACTCTGAGCCTTGATGGTATAGGAATGGTGCATGACTATGCACGTTGGCCTATTAAGTGGGACAACTATAAAAAAACTGTAGATGCCTATCAAGAGTTACAGAAGAAATACAAACTGTTGCAGTTAGATTTCTGGACCACTGTAAGTTGCTTGAACATCAAGATCTTGCCTGATATAATAAACTATGCAAAGAACAAGAACATCCCACACGACTGGGCATTCCTAGAACAACCTAGCGTGTTGAATGTTCGTTACACAAACAAATTTACTAGCAAGGCTAAACATATAAGTCCAACAGAGATAGCCGTAGATAAAGACAACAGCAAAGATCTAGATGAATTCATAGAAAGACAGGATCGTTTACGTAATATAGATATAAAGGACTATTTTAACTTCTTACAAAAATAGTCTACAAAAAGTTTAGCAAAACGTTTGTGATGTTCAACACCGTAGTGCTCACCGTCCGAGGCAAGGCTTGGTTCATTGTGTTGTGTACGCTGTTCGAACTTGTCCCAGTATGGCCAACAATTTTTCAATGTGTAGTCTTCTAGTACATTGAGGCCTTTGATGTGTTCATGATAGGAGTCCTGAGCAAAACAATGGAAAGTTTTACATTGATTCTTTTCGGCAAACTTTTCTACAAAGAAAACGTTCTTCAAGAAGTTGTTCTTATCTGTGTGTTCGTTTTCATTTTTCAGTTCTGGATCATAACTCATCTGGCTCTGCGGGTAACTGTGCAACTTTTCCCTGCGACTCCAGAAAGGCCAGCACACTATCACGATGCTTGGATGGATCACTTTCTCACAACCGTACAGGATTCTGACAACCTTGTCGGCACTGGCACCAGGTTGCCCTAAATTCCAGTAACGCAGTCTGTCTGTATTGTGTTGTGATAAGAAATGTACCCAGTGTTCGTTGTCGGCATTGCCTTGACCGAACGTGTGACTGCAACCCAACACAACTACGTTCTTCTTGCCATCAGGCATAGGTGTCCACTCGGGGCACCTGTATCCGTGCGAATTGACCTTGTAGTCTTTCAATGGTGACCGATTTAACGCAACACTGGTCGGCAATTGATCATCTGAGTAATAGCCAAACTTCATTACGTACTGCCTTTCGCCAAACTCATTCTCTGATTGATCCTGTGTACTATGTACAGTTCCATAAAACCCATCCTTTTCCGATTGCCAAACATTGTGGGGTATTTGAGTTTGCCCATCATGAGATACTTCTCATCTGCATAAAGATCCAATCTCCCTTTGTGCTTGGGATATCTAAACTCCAGTGCCTTGTGTTTCCATAGGTACTTCACAAGTTTAGATTCATCCAACAACATAGTCTCTGCCAGTGCTGGCGGTATGTTTTCCTTGAACTGTTTCAACTTAATGGAATAAAATTTCTTCACACAATTAATTATTGTGTTTTTGGCGTGCCCGGAAGGATTCGAACCTCCGACCCCAAGTTTAGGAAACTCGTATTCTATCCAACTGAACTACGGGCACACATGGTAGTCCCTAGGGGAGTCGAACCCCTCTTTGCGAGATGAAAACCCGCTGTCCTAACCGATAGACGAAGGGACCAAAAATACCAAGTCACATGCAAGACCATTGAGTTTTTTGGTGTTAATGGTAATTCAGGCATGTTTGGTATATGTGGTGCCGCTTCACGGATTCGAACCGCGGACCTACTGATTACAAATCAGTTGCTCTACCAACTGAGCTAAAGCGGCGACACATTAATTATACTACACTATAAACCTGTAAAAGTCTACCTATTAGACGCACACAGAAGCACACACACGCATGGTAAAAGCAGACCAGGAGCAACTGTATATTCACATGGACTACCGTTATGTGCTATGTTCTAAATGCAGGTCAGCCCTGTTGACAATGCATAAATATTTTGTATAATAGTATTATGAGAGATTCAAAAGCAATAACAGAAGCAATAGCAAAACAGCAGAGAGCATCCAAGGAGAAGCAACTGCAAAGACATCTTCGTAAGGAAGTTGACTCGGGTGCCAACGGCACACAGAAGTATGTGATCAAGAGCGGTGTAAACACTGGCAAGGTTGCAGAAGGCTTCCAGAAATCCAAATAAGGCATAGCACACATCACAGTTCTTCGTGTTGGTGTAAATAACCAGTATGAATAAAAAATTAGAATGGTACTTAATCATCTTCTTAGTAGTGCTCCTAGTGATCCTTTCATCCTGCTCTCCTAGAAAGATGTTTGCTGACAAGCAGTCTCCACACCAGACAAGCAAAGAATACCAAGAGGAAAATACTAAAGATTGGGAACAAACAGATGCAGACTCTGTGAAGGAACCCATAACAGGTGTAAAAAACATACCCAATATAGTTGAAGCACTCACTTGCATGTTCTCGCCGGACACCTGCGAAGCACGTGAACAAGAGAAGAAAATGGATCGTTAAGATACCATAAATACGGTTAACTTAATCTAGGAGGGCGTACAATGAAAAAAGTAATTGACGAAATTAAGAAACACAAGAAAGCAATGATTGGTGTTGCTGTTATTGTTGTGGTATTCGCATGGATACTAATCACTAACGAACCTGCACCAGTAGAAGCACAATAAGGAGAATCAAATGTTTTTGACAATTGGATTCATAGTTGGTTTCATCGCAGGATGGTGGGTCAACGAGAAAGTAGAGAACCTAGGGGAGAAGATCAACCCTATCAAGTGGTTCAAGAAATAATGACAGTGATGGAGGGTTTAGGATGTTCACAAGACTCAGAGGATGGTTCGAGGCATGGAAGAAAAATTTGTTCGATGCATATGATCCACCTAAACCCACTATCTACGTATTAGGCAAAAAGAAGTTCATAAAGAAAAAAGTATTGAACAGGCCCAAAGGACAGAAAGGTCCTTACCTCAAATAAAATGGAAAACTGGTATGACTGGGACGCCTCAGACGCCCCAGAATGGAGCCTTTACAGGGAATGGTTCGACGAGGACCAGATGGACGAGAGATTCATAGGTAGCGGTGGCTTCACCGACGAATGATCAAACTTAAGGCACGACAGTTGTTGGATGTGTGATGGTCTTGTTTCACAACAGCCTCCCACTATTGTTACACCCGCATTGACAAACACACGAGCAATTTCTTTTAGAAGATCCGCGGTTAGTTCCTTGCGTTGGCCAAGAAACTCATTTGGGTTCCCTGAAGTTGTTTTGTTGAATGTGTTCGTGTAACCGTTCTTTGGTTTGGTCGTTTTGAATGCATTGACCTTGAATCCAAAAGGAATCCCTAACGATCTTATCTCCGAAAGATTGGCATAAAAGTTTTCCGGTGACACACACGAAAGCATTATACCTAATAGTTGACTGCTTGTGGGTACACCCAACACGTCGTTAACAACATCAGTTATTGTGTCGCCACTGGGTAACCGTGTGCCTTCCGATATGTGGATGCCCACAAGATACGGCTTACCTAGGTCCTTTATCCCTTCAACTGCCAATTTAATTTCACGGGCACTGCTCAACACATCGAGATAGAAGAAATCCACATATGGTTCTAACAGTGTCGCTTGTTCACGGAAACTAAGTCTTATGTCATCATCGGATCGGCTATCTGCCTCGTATGTCCGATCCTGTGGGGGCAATCCTCCTGCTATCAACACTTGCTTACCGCTGAGTTCACGAGCCTTCACGGCCAGCTCACCGGCCTTGCGATTAGCATATTCGAATTGCGACTCTGCTCCATTGTCTCGTAGGCGTTGTCTACGTGTACAGAAAGTGGCAGTAACAATTACTTCCGCACCGGCATCAATGAAGTCGAGATGCGTGTCTACTAACAGTTTGTGTTGTGTTGAATCTAGCACTGCGTTTGCACTCCACAGTGTTCCTCTTGTCTTCATGCCTTTGGCTAACAGCTCTTGGCCCATGCCGCCGTCCAATATTCTTGTTGTCTTGAAAAAATTTGTATCCATATGGACACCTCCTTTTTAAGTGCTTCGGCTTTATGCCAGGCGCACAATACGGTTCAACCGCCTTTCGTAAATTTATTTATAGAATATTATCGGCCAGTCAGCCAGATCTGGATGCTACGCCTGATTGCTGAACCTGTGTTGACTGTGGTCACACAGTGATAGAGTCCGCCAGTAATGAACACCGCCCTGTTGGGTTTAGGTCTCACTGCCTTAATACCGCGGCCGTCGTCGTACATTAAGTATCCTCCATCATTGATGTCATGCTCGCTGAGGTATATGGTGATTGCGGCCTTGTGGCCACCGTCATTGTGCCATGGGATATAACTGCCCACGGGCCAGTATTGATACAGTGTCTTTTGTTGATACTCACCTATCTTGGCAATGCTAGATGCTATGCCATCGGTAATCTTGTTATCAAGCACATTCGTTATCATTACCGGAGCACTGTGCTTGATCAGATGTTGACCCCAGTCACTGTTGGTGCGAAATCCTTCACCGTGCTCATACAATTTCTGTGAATCCTCCTGTGCCTTACGGAATATATCGTTTGGTAGAAAGTCATCGATGATGCGGACTTCTGCGTGGTCCGGATAATCCATACGTTCTCCTGGCTTGAACATTATTTGTCTAGGCCTAATTTTTCTGCCATTCCGATACGTTGGACTTTCCCCGTTGGGCCTTTGGGTATCTCGTCCAAGATTGTTATAGTTTTGGGGACCTTGAATCCTGTCAAGTGGTTACGGGCATGTTCTTTGATCTCTTGTTCTGTTACAGTGCATCCATCTCGTAACACAATCACTGCCGCAACATCTTCACCAAGTGTTTCGTGGCTGACTGCAAATGTGACTGCTTGGTCTACACTAGGATGTCCGGTAAGCACATTGTCAACTTCCAGGGGAGATATTTTTTCAGCACCCCTAATGATGATTTCTTTGCTTCTGCCTGTGATTTTAAGATATCCATCTTCGTCAAACTTTCCTAAATCGCCTGTGTGAAACCAACCATCAACAAAACATTCGGTGTTGGCTTTGACATTGTTCAGATACCCTGGTGTCAAGTTAGCACCCCGCACACATATTTCACCATCAATAATTTTTACATCAGTTGTCGTAACCACACCAACATGTCCTGCTTTTTGTTTGCTGATTGGATTACAAATAATTTGACTTCCTGTTTCTGTCATTGCATATGCTTCCAGAACAGGACACTGAAACAATTCTGTCATGCTTTTAAAAACTTTCGGAGGTAAACTTGCACTACTGCTACGGATAAGCCTCAATCCAAGTTCATGAGCAAGACCAGGATTGCGTTGTGCCTGTCTGAGCACGGCTTGTTGTATTGTAGGCACAGCACTGTACCAAGTGATCTTTTCTTGTCTTGCAATTTCTAAAAATCGTCGCACTGCGAAAAATCCATTAGTGCAACAGATACTAGCACCCTGCATGACAGTACTGATTAGTACGCTTATGCCGTGAATATGAAACAGTGGCATTACATTCAATGCATGGTCATTGCTGGTCAGTTCCAATGTGTTTACTATACCTTGAGCGGCACTAGTCACATTACTGTTTAATAAAGGAACCATTTTGGGACGGCTGGTTGTGCCACTTGTGTGCAACACCAGGACAGTGTCCTGTTCAACATTTGGTGTTGCTTCAACTTTAGTATCGAATAGATTGAAAACACCTGCGGGATCTGTGTCACGCACTCGTGTCTCCACAACTGGAATATTCAATTCTGACGCTGATTCCAACACTGGATTTTTGCTACCTTCTTCAACGATAATCAACTTAGGTGCTATGTCCTGCAGATAGAAATCATATTCCTGTTTTGTAAAACTAGGATTGAGTGGCGCCGCAGTAAAATAGTTTGCCACACAAAAAAAAGATGTCGCCGCTTCTGGTCCGTTGGGTAAAACAATCGCTACACGATCACCATTTCGCAAACCTAGACTAGATATTTGTTCACCAATATCTTTTACTTGTGATCGAAGTTGGGAGTATGTTATGGGTGATCTATCTGGTGCAGTGAATACCACATCATTATCCGCACCCGAGTTTAGCATATGACTCAGCGTGAGCATTGCTACTTGGAGTGTGGTGGTAGTTTCTTTTCAACCCACCATATGTGTTTTTGCGTAATTGGGTCAAATTTTCTTAATCGCAGTTTCTGATTCTGCTTCTCGCCCTTGCCGGGTTTCATCGCATAGTAGTAGAACCCGTGATCCTTCATTTTAGAATCTTCAGGTACCAGTCTAACTTTTACGTATGGTTTCTTTGACTTTGGCTTTTTTGCCGCCATGATGATATCCCATGTAGTATGCCACTGCTATGAACGTGGCGATTATTAGTGTGTGCCAGATGTAAAACATATATTGTTAATTAGTTTGATCGTCTTCGGCCCTGCTGGAAACTATCTTGTCTACAAGTCCGTAAGCAACTGCTTCTTCGGCATTCATGAACTTGTCACGCTCCATATCCGCTTTGAGCTTCTCTAGTGGCTGTCCAGTTGTCTTCTGATATATCTCTGTGAGCTCTTTCTTCCAACGCAGTAGTTCGTTTGCCCTTATCTCGACATCAGTTGCCTGTCCACTTGCTCCGCCTAGTGGTTGGTGTATCATGTGTCGTGCGTGTGGCAACATCATACGTTTGCCTTTGGTTCCCGCACTTGCTAGGAGTGAGCCCATGGAACATGCTTGGCCCACCACTATAGTTTGTATGTCTGATCTTACATACTGCATGGTGTCATATATCGCCATGCCTGCCGTTACCAGTCCGCCTGGCGAATTGATATACAGTGTGATATCCTTCGCGGCATCTTGTGATTCCAAGAATAACAGTTGAGCACACAGCACTGAAGCAGTGTGTTCCTCTATTGGTCCTTCCAACATAATGATTCTATCCTTTAGAAGTCTACTAAAAATATCGTAACTTCTCTCGCCTTTAGATGTCTGTTCTATTACTATTGGTGTAAGTGGCATATTGTTATAATACGCTGTATCGCAGTATTAGTCAACCTATTTCTTATCCCACCATGTATGGTATTTTACACTGTCGGGTGCGAGACTGAATCCATGGTCCTCCATCCAACTCTGTATGTTCTCATCGTGTTGTTCTGTCATTATTGAACTGACCTTGTCCAGTGTTGGCCAATCTTGTACTTGTTCAAGCACAACTAGGTCTCCACCATGAGGTACCCAGTCGATGACACACACATCACAACTGTTCCAGTCAGGTCGCTGTATGTCGCTTCTGTCACACCATGTGAGATTGGGGATCACAAAGAGGTCCTTCGCCTGCTTGGTCCAGGAACTGTCGGGTTCCTGTGCCCACACTCTTCCGTGCCTGCCCACAATTTTGCACATCTCCCATGCCAGGTTGCCTGCCATTGCTCCCCACATGCAGGTGCTCATTCCAGGTGAAAGTCGCTTGCCAAGACCTTTTATACGTTCTAGGTGTCCAGGCCAGTCCTCGTGTGCCGTGTCAAAACGCATGTCAGTCTTTGTCTTTTTTGTTCCAGAGGTTACTAAAGCAGAGCCTGTTAGTTGCACCACCGCGATTGTATTCCGGATACTTTGAATTTCTGTCAACGCCAAATATCACACACGGTGATGGATCAATTCCTAGCTCGTCACATATGTCTTTCTGTTTGGGTCTGTAGCTCTCGAACGTGTAGTCCGCATTGAACTGTTTCATCATTTCCAATCCCAAGCCACATCCAAATTTATTCACGTACTGGTTTTGCTGGTACGCAATCATGAGGTCATCGTCTATGCCTTTGGTCAGTCGTAATCCTATCCTGTGATACTGTACAGGGAAAACCTTGCTGAGGCTCGTTGTAATGACCTTGATGCAATCTCTGGACAAATCTATCACCAAGCCACGTGCAAGATTAATGTAGGCCATGTCAATCATCACCGGCACACCGTGTGTGTCACATTGGTCAAGTATTGCGTCCATGCCATCTATCACGCCACCGGTATCCGCGAACGGTAGACTGAACACAAACACATCGCCCTGTCTGATATCGTCCTCGTCCATCCATGCCCAGTTGTCCGCAAACAATGACCGGGCAACCATCTGTTGATAGAAGTATTCTCCTCGGAATAACCTAAGTCTCTTGTTCCTGTGATAAAGGTAGAACTTGTCAAAGGTCTCTGTGGTTCCCAGTGAGCAGGTTATCCCGTCAAAGGTATCAATACCCGAGATCCTGTGTGTTGATGTGAACCATTCCTTGTAACTGTGTACGAACTGATCCGGACTGGTGTCACAGAGTGAGTTGCCGTTCTTGGTTATTATCTGATTCATGGCCTGTAGGGAATTGTTGTCGTTTATGGCCACTGCTCCACCGTATGCTTTGCCCTTGAGATCTGGTAATTTGGTTTTTTTGCTATCCATGATTTTATGACTTTAAATAGTGTTAACTTACTTAAATGAAAATATACACCAACAGCGAATTCATGGACCTGAGATCAATGGTGATAGGCCGGGCCGATCATGCACACTGGCCCAAGGGCGATCCTTTCTTTGACAGCCTGACAGCAGTGAGCACATGGCCAACACCGCTCAAGAGTGGTGCAATCTCTCAGGACATCATACAGGGTGCAAACAACGAACTGGACGACCTGGCGGAGGCCATGGACAAGATGGGGGTAGAGGTGCACAGGCCTGACGTGGTGGACTGGTCACAGGTGTCAAACAACCTGGATCATGCGACCACCGGAATGCACACCTACAGCACACGTGATCTCTTGTTGGTGATTGACGACATGGTCATAGAGTGTCCCACACCTTACGTGAGTAGGCAGAACGAATTCAGGGCATTCGACAGCATCAGGAGGAGTGCAATCAGCTCGGGTGCGAGATGGATAGCGGCGCCGAGGCCTCGTATGCTGGAGGATGACTACTTCACGCGGGATGGTCGGGTACATCTCAACAACAACGTGCCCATGTTCGATGCCGCGAACATATTGAAATTTGGTGACAAGATCCTGTATCTGGTCAGTAGCAGTGGCAACGAGGCCGGTGCTGATTGGTTGCAGTCTGTGTTGGGCAACACCCACGAGGTGATCAAGTGGACCGACGTGTATTCTTTCTCACACATAGACAGCACGTTGGCGATACTGAACAGCAACACCATACTGGCAAATGCGACACGTGTGACCACGGAGAACATACCCAACTTCCTCAAACACTGTGACGTCATCTGGGTAGAGGACATGGTGCCGAGGGAGTTCGCGGGTTTCCCATTCGCATCCAAGTGGATAGGAATCAACGTGCTCGCAGTCAACCCAGAGACAGTTGTGGTGGACAGCATACAGGAGCCACTGATAGCGGATCTCAACAGTCACGGATTCCGAACAATAGAGATGCCATTGACTCATTCAAGGACGCTGGGCGGTGGATTCCACTGTACCACTCTTGATCTACGTAGGGATAAATTCTAGCTCACCACACCTGTTATCTGCATCATGTATCGATCCTGCTCGGACAGGTTGGCCGCCATGTGCCTTGTGGCGCCTTGCCATGAGAACCATGATCCGGCACGGCCTCCGCAGAACTGGTCCTGGATCCACAACTGCTGTCCGGGTGCGGGGTCATGCAAAAGCACTATGATCCTTACCACTCGTCCGACGTCATCGATGTTGTTCCTGTCGCGATAGGTGGGATATAGGTCAGTGTGCCATGGCAGTATCTGTCCTGGTGAGTATCGTCCCAGGCTGTATATCATCTTGTCAAGGCCAAACAGATCACGCACCGGATCAAAAACTGCGGCTATCGATTCTGGCACCACCGTGCCCACGCCCGCCTGCTGGAACTCCGGTGTCCAACCCGATATGCGTTCACCATAGATCTGATATGCCCCGTCGTGTGCCCGGAAGCCCTTGTTGGTCTCGTGTGCCTCCAGTGGTGGCAGTGGGATCCATTGGATCGCCTCGTAGTCCACGGGTCTCCATGTCACAGGTATCTCACCGTGCTTGAGGTTCCAATGCGTGTGTTGGACCGTGTTCATCTGTTATCCTGTGCTTGTGAGGCTGTTATTCTCTAGGTGGTGTCGCCACAGCATCTCCGCCAACTGCTCGTTGCAACCGCGGGTGGGGTGCTCGTCCCGGACCGTGACCCGGGTGTGGCCATATGCCTGCGGCCGCTCCAGTGGCGTCGGGTCCGTCCACTGCCGGGTCTCGTTGATGTGATCTATCTGTGTGTAGTCGTCAAGGCCAAAGAAGTGCTGTGTGTCTATCTGTTTCTCCAGTGAACGCACCTGTGCCCGTTCGTTGAGGCTGTAGTTGCCCACAGTGGGCCGCATGACCTGCCACATCAGGTAGGGTATGCGGTGTGCCCGGAAGATGTTCTGTAGCGTCAGTATCTGTGTGAGGTATCGCAAGTGATAGGTCAGGCGTATGTTCCATTTGTATGGTCCAAGGTCGGCCTCACGGCTCAGTCTCCTCAGTGCCATGGCGCCGTAGCGTTGGCTGGCCCTCCACTTGCTCCAGTGCAGTCCCGTGGCCACGGGTTCATCCACCATGTCGTGCCTGTAGGGGTCGCTGATGCCCACGCTGGCCGTGACCCGCTGGACGCCCCTGCGTCGCTGTGCCAACCACAGCAGGGTGTCCGTTATCATGAAGTCGTTGCCGTGTCCCGGCCTGCATCGATTCTCACATGGCACGCCCAGGCGTTCTGCCAGCATCTCGTGTGGAGATCCATGGCCGCTGTCCATGCCGAAACTGGCGCCGATGCCTAGGTGTATGCTCTCAGTCATTATGTGCTACTTAATGGGTCCGGGCGGGGTGCGTGAAATAATGTGTTATAACTGTATGGGCACAGTGTAGGTCTTGCCGTCCACTTCTATCGTGGTCTGTATGCCCCAGCAACGTTGCCACAATCTGTCATCTTCTTCCTGTGGTGCTGATCCGTCCGCTGTCTGGTTGCTGACTCTCTTCTTCTTTGCTGGCTTGCTCAACCATTCGTGTTCTTGGTCTGTGTATATCATGTGTGGGTGTGTTCCTCTGTTTCTTACTATATATCATGTTGCAGATCAAAACTGTAGTGTTCGTGTCACATACGTGATATGCAATGGCGTTGGGTGACTTCCACTCTCGCATTCAATCACCCACAGTTGCCATGCATCTGATACTGTTCCATTATAACAGCAGTGAATGGTTAGTGCTACCTTTATTTTTTCCTGTGCGTAAATTTTTGCAACTGCCGGTACAGGTGCTGATGGGGTCTTTGACCCGCCCTGTAACTGGATATGATGCCCATGATGATGCCGGGCATGACCAACAGTGCTAACACATATAGTGCGATCTTCATATAAAGTATATATGCTACGGATGTTGGCTTTGATCGTGCTGTATCAACTCGTCTATTATGCGTTGTATCTCTTCTCTTATGTGCTGGATCTCTTCGTATACCACGGCTCGTTGATCGGCGTCCACGTACTCCAACTGCTGTAGCAACTCCCACATGTTCATGTATCTGATCTGTAGTTCTTCCTTTAACTCAAACACAGCGAAGGTGTTCAAATGGAATGCATAAGCAAACGCGGTGAGTAAGCAGTATATGACTAATACACGTAGGAGCATAAGGTTATTTAACGGTCAAGCGACACGGTGTGCAAACCTGGGTATACAGACCTTTTTGGTGGGTTGTGCATTTTTTTTAATATGGGGGTATTTTAGCATTGCCATACCACTTTTACCACCATGCTCATAAAATGCTATGCGACCATGGTCAGATTTTTTTCTTTTTTCTTTTCGACACCGACCCGCACCGTGTGACCCTTTCTGAGTGTGTCGACGGTCCCCCACGCTATACTCACCGGCCCACGCTGTCTACCTTGTAAATTTTGTAAAGACCTACCCGTCATGTGCTGTGTCTTCTATGTGTGTCAGGCGGAGGTGGAGATGGTAAAGGTCGCAGATGGGCGGAGCGACTCAGAATGGAGGGCTGGTAAGCGATGGTAGACCAAACCTAAATCACCAATGGGTTTCGCTTGACGAGCACGGGATATGGTAAGGATTGGTAAACTCACATCGGCCTCTGACCATGTTGCCATTACCATTCTTTACCGCCTCACCCCTTGCGCCGACTACATACACACACATGGATCACTTCATCATACGACTGTACACCTCCGCCCTGCTTGTTAGCCTAGTGCTGATGTGGCTCTGCTTCTAGACACCGACCCCACCTTATAATGTTGCAAGGCGACATGCCGCGACTAAGGTGCATACGGTGGCGGGCCGAAGGCCCCCAATCTGAGTCCACTGTGGCGTACGATTCATA
>Ga0181398_1000272_pt1 | contig 15891 bp, 29 predicted proteins | sample 21SPOviralmetaG_FD_130127 | JGI IMG/M metagenome (GOLD analysis project Ga0181398, IMG submission 130127) | Marine viral communities from the oligotrophic San Pedro Time Series (SPOT) site, San Pedro Channel, CA, USA - 21 SPOT_SRF_2011-04-29 | ecosystem: Environmental > Aquatic > Marine > Strait...
AGATTACGAACAGTATACAACTGATCCCGACGACATTCGTAGATTGCGGGAGGGTGCCAATAGTTTGGCACAGTCTTGGCATCTTCAAGCGATGTTTCACAAGTGGAAGAAGATCAAAGGTATCGAATGACTGTTATAGATAGTGTAAGTGAAAGATTGTATGATGAAGGTTCAGTCTGCTAAGGCAAAAGGTAGGAGACTACAGCAGTGGGTAAGAGACATGCTCATTGAAATGTTGGAAGTTCATCCTGAAGATGTTGAATCTAGATCTATGGGTGCAGGTGGTGAGGATATCATCATGGCACGTGCAGCTAGACAAAAGTTCCCCTTTAGTGTAGAATGCAAGAACACAGAGAAACTAAACGTCTGGGATGCGTACGACCAGGCATGTGCCAACTCTGGTGATTACGAACCAATTCTCTTTATAAAAAAGAATGGCAGACGACCTCTCGTTGTACTCGATGCGGAAAACTTTATTGGATCCCAGCGACATGAATGATTGGAGGTATTCTGAAGAACGTATGTTACTTCGTGCTGAAGTATTTCGTGCGTTATCTCATCACCTAAATGATCATTGCAGACTAGTCTATGAGTTCTGTCATGATTGGGTAAGTCAAGGTAACAAAACAACTATTGGAGTTGAGCAAAAATTCCAAGACTTCATTCGTAATCGTGCCGAAATTTTGTACACACTAACTCCCATTGAGGAACATGCAGAAAATTCTTAGCATCATGTCCATTTTTTCATTCGTAACTAGCGTCAGTGTAGTTGGCACTGCTGGTTATTTGTATGTAAATCAAGACAAAATCAAAGAAAACATCAAAGAACAGGTCACCAAAGGGGTTCAGGATGCTGTTGTAGGCCAATTCAACAAACCTGAGCTACCAAAAGCTACTGGTGAAGTCATTCCATCCATGCCTAAGGTCACTGGAGGAGCTCTTCCACTCTAAATATGTCCAGATACATACTAGCGTATGACGGACAAAGTATCATCTTCTCCTCTACCTAAAGAAGATCCTAAGAAGAAAGGTATTCTGGGAAAGATAAAGGCAGCAGCAGACGACAAAGAAGAACAACTTGACATTCTGTCTACCTTTGTTCGACTCGGCATTCTTATTTGGAGTGGTGGAATCCTGACGTTAGCCTATATTCAGTTGCCACCTGTACTTGGTATTCCTGAGCAGAAGCTAGATCCAACTTTTATCGCCAGTGTTTTTACTGGGGTCTTAGCTACGTTCGGTGTTCAGGCAGCAAAGAAAGGTGGTAATGGTAACGGTGCCGCAAATGGTGGTGGTATTACCAAAGAACAGATGGAAAGATTGATTGAGAAAGCAACACAAACTGCACCTGCACAAATCATTCGTGTTGAACAAGCACCATTGACTATCACAACTACTGCCTCTGGAGAACCACCAGTGGTACCTCCTACAAAGTCATGATTTTTTCTGATGTCTTACTGTGGGTATCCATTCCATTTGTTCTCTCCACTATATTTTTTGGACTCTATAGGGGAGAACATTTTTATTATGAAAGTAAAGACTATGATGGTAATGGAACAGCACACTAAGAAAGAAGTGCAAGAAATGATTGATGCTGCCATGGCAAAGCATAATCGTAATGCTTCTGCTATTAGTATTGTACTTGGTTCAATAGCTCTTATTGGTTATGCTGATGGGATGCTTCGCATTATCGAGAAACTAAAATGAAAGTTGGAATGATTGGTCTAGGGCGTAGAGGTGAGGGAATGTCTCGCCGTATGCTCAAAGCAGACATTGAAGTTTGGGGGTATAGTAAAGACTATGAAAAATCCTCTGAGCAATATGATACTGGATATGTGAGTGGTGTTACTACTTCATTAGAAATTTTGGTTGATAGAGTGAAGAGTGATACTAATCAGCATGTACGTGTAGGAAAACTTCCTGGTATATTTCAACTGGCAATTCCGGAAGAGAAGGTAGACGACACACTTGATGAGTTGCTGCCATTACTTGAGGAGGGTGATATCATTATTGATTACAGTAGTGATGATGTAGAGAAATGCATCGAACTAGAAAAATATTGTTCTAAGTTAGGTGTCTCTTATCTTTTTGGTGGAGTGTATGGTGCAACTTATGCTGTTGCTACTTGCTCCAAAATTTTTGAATCGTTATCTCGATGATGTGTACTGAAACCCAAGCATATAAATTTGCACTCTCATCGTTTGCTAGAATGTATGGAGTTAGGAATACTCAATCAAATGAAAGTATCCATAAATTCTGTCGTTATTGGGCAAAGTCTGGGAAACCTGCGCCTACAGGCAATCTTACGAAAGTTGATTTCTACTTTAGAGATCATTGGGAAATCTGGGGAGGACACCTATGACCCACATCGCACTCAAGGCAGCACACATTGCTGCTGCCACACTCAATAATCCTTTTGGAATTGGAACACTAAGTCTTGCATTAGTTTTTGTGCCTATTATTGGTATGCATTACGTTCACAAATATGGGTGGCAACACTGGGCACCTTTTGATAATGAATCTCGTACTTAGACCTCTTGATAATCCAGATGATCCTGTATGGTCAGTGATCATTATGGTAATACTTGCTCTTGCTATGGCACTTTATAGTATTCTATACGTATTAGGAACAGATGGTAGAGAAGAACGTTCAAACCAAGAACCCCCCAAGCAGGAAGACCCTATGGTGTAGGAGTGCTGTTTGTGGATCTATTGGTTTTATCCCAGACTCTGAATATAGAGGCGACAAATGTGAACTAACTTGCAATATTGAACATGGACCCCATTGATATTAGAATGAATCCTATTAGGGTTCGTAAGTTAGATATACCTGACGTAAATACAATATTTGAGAGAAACTTACGTGCACCAGAAGTTCTGTCAGTAGAACCACCTGTAAGTGTAATGATTGGTAGTCCAGTTGTAAACTTACCTGGTTGTGTAGAAGCACATATTGATGATGACAACCAACAGAACTTACCTGATGATGATCCTAGGGGTGTAAGAATATTTTGTGATGCAGGCACTCCATCTTTTGATCCTATAGATTATAATGCGGAAGACTTAGATTTTGAGACTAACCAAAAAATTCCTCCTGTTCAAGCACCAGAACCACCAACGACTCCTGAAACTAACGCACCAAAGATTCCTAAGTGCCCTACAGAAGCACAAGAGTTGAAAGAACCTGTAGGTACTTTGGTTGATGGCGGCACTAAAAAAATTACTGAGTATAGGTTGGTCGGACAGGAGTGCATACCTGTCAAAGTTGGTTTAGATATTCCAGATCAAATAGTCAAAGCAATACCTACCGCAGGATCAATTACTACTACTGCTTCCATTGCTATAGTTGCTACTACGTCAGCATTGTTAGCAAAACCTTTGGCAGACTTGGTATTGAAGGTAGTCAAACCAACAGTCAAGAAAGTTATCAAAAAAATTGCTGCTATAAGAAAGAAGAAAGTTATCGTTGAGTCTCTACAGGACCGCCGAGATCAGCAGCGGATCCGCTCACACGCGATTCGGAAACTGAAGGGGAAGGAATAGAGTGACGGTGTGGTGAGATATAGTTTTTATTCATGACTACAACGTCAGAACATATTTTAGCATATTCACTTTTGGGGTGGAAAAAGATTCCAGATTTTATCAGTTCCCCACAATTTTTCAATCTTGCAATTTCAAAGTCTAATCTTTTATTAGCAATATGCTGTGCTTGTAATTCTATTTGGGTTTCTGCTGCTTTCTTACATTGATCTTGTAGTTGTCTGTCCATTGGTCTAGACCAAGTGGCACTGAAACCAAGGGATATATTACTATTATTTTTCTGTCCTGTTCTCGTCGGAACGTAATATAAAATCGAGCCCGGGTTATCAGGAGCACCATCATCGTCGAGATCTCGCATGTCATACACGGGATCATCAAATGTTGATTCGTATGGGTGTGTTTGGGATAGTGATCCCGTAACGAATGGGGTTATATTCATAGTGGGACCTTGACACTGGATTCCCCCACCATAAGTATTAGTTATGTATGGACCTTGAAGGACCTGGATCGCCTGATTAGTCACCGAGCCTGAACTATTAGCAATCGGATTTGCAGTAGCACTTACCCCACCAACATCTGTGTTGGCGAGGGCAGGTGTTATATTACCTAAACCAAGAACTACTGCGAGAAAATACTTGTAGTATCTGTGACTGAGTTTATGGTTGTGGTTCTTTGTATAATCGTCTGTGTTGCCATGCCTGGACCTGAGTAGTGTTCCGTGAACTGGAACGCTGCTCCTGGAGTTGTCAATGTCCAGTCGGGTTTCTTGTCTAGGTCTAGTCCTGTCCATGTTGATGTCACGCCATTCAAAGTGTTGCTAGGGGTTGAACCAGAATCTGGTGAGATACTGGTTCCATTATGTTGCACATTATTTCCTGTCACGCTATAGGTCCAACCTGTAGCATAATCAATGCTATTGATGGTCTCTGTTACACTAGAAGTTGTTTCTGTGTGGCTCGTCATCGAGCCCTGTGTGAAGTTTGGTACCACAGGAACAGATTTTGCAATCCTTGCAGTCGCAAGGACAGTTGCAATTGCAACCAGAGCAAGTGATAGTTTGTTCATAACTCACTTGACAGTTACCTCAGATACAAATTGACCAGTCGCACTCGTGCCAGCTCCGCCCGCAGTCAAAGTTACAGCACCCGCTGTGGTCAGTGTGCCAGCTAGTGTTCCAGCCACACCACCACTTGAAGTCGTAACTGATCCGAAAGCAGGAAGAGCAGGAACTACTCCAGACGTGACAGTTGTACCTGTGGTATTTACAGAATCACCCATAGTGAAAGATTCTGAAAAACTGTGTGCACTGCCTGCTGTAGTCATAGCATATGTACCGTCCGTCATGGTGGCGGGGGCAGTCAATGCATTATCACCAGTAGCGCCAGTAAGACCGCCGAAGGTGGTTGCAGTAATATTGTTGCCACTTACAGCATACGTAGACCCAATTCTGGTAGCTTGAGATGCCGCAGCATCAACACTCAATTGGGTGGAAGTAGTCATGCGATGAATCAAGTCTGCCTTTGCTGGCAGTGCGATTGTGGAACCCACTATCGCTACTGCAAAAAGCACTCTTTTCATTTTTGATACTCATACATTCTAAGGTTATTTAGTTAGATGCTATATACTGTGGAAGGTTATTATTACAATGCAAATTTTTCTTGACACCGCCGACACTGAAATTATCAATCAACATTTACCAACAGGTATGATTGATGGAGTGACAACTAACCCTACATTGATGGTGAAGAGTGGAAAATGTCCTGATGATGTTTATGAAGAACTTGTATCAATGGGGTTACAAGATATTAGTATGGAAGTTGGTGGTAATGCTCTAGAAATGCTTGAGGAAGGTAGACGACTTGCTAATAAATTTGGTAGGGCAGCAACAATCAAAGTTCCTTGCACACCAGATGGTCTTTGGGTATGTAAGGAACTTGCTAAGGATTTGATTAGGGTCAACGTTACGTTGATATTCTCCGCAGCACAGGCAATCTTGGCTGCCAAATCTAATGCTACATATGTCTCTCCTTTCATTGGCAGACTCGATGACAACTCGGTTGCTGGATTAGAAGTAGTTCGTTCTATTGCAGAAGTTTATCGAGTGAAAAATGTAAGGACTAAGATCCTTGCTGCATCTCTTAGGGATGTTTATAAAGTAACCCGTGCTTTCTACAACGGTGCTGATATTGTTACTATGCCACCTGCGGTATTTGAAAAGATGTACAAGCATGTATTGACTGATGCTGGTCTAGAAATCTTCAATAAAAACTTGGAAGAGATCGCTAATGCAACTCATTCATGATGCAGTATCTTCTGACTTGGTGGCGAAATGTATTAGAGAAATTTACGCTCGTCAGAAATTGGATGTATGGGGTTTTAGTAAATGGAAATGGGGGCAGTCCCTTACTAAGGGAATGCGTAATTACTGTTTATCCACAAGACCATCGGCAGAAGTCATCAATCAGATCAAGGTATCTCTAAACCAATACTTCTGTAGTCCAATTACAAATGTAAATTATCATGTGTGGTTACCTGGTTCAGGTATCAACTGGCATGATGATGGTGGTAATGATGCAGGAGGAACTTTGTATTTGAATACATGGATACCTGAGTTGGGTGGAGTCTTCATGTGGAAAGACAAAGACACTGACGAACTAAAAAGTATTTCTCCTGTAGAGAACATGATGATAGTAAATAATAATCACGAAAGACATGCTGTGTCACCCATAATCGGTGGTGAACAAGCACAAGTAAGAATGTCCGTACAAATTTTCTGTAAGAGCAATGACTAACATTAGTATTCAATGCCTACAATGTGGTGCTGAACTAAATTACGATGGCAAACCTGTATTCTGTGGTTGTCCTAACGCCGCTTCAATCCGTAGAGATGTAATCACTGCTATGGATCTTGATTTGGTTAGGTATATTTCTAAGAAGGAACAAGGTCTGGGGTTTACCCGGCAAGATCTTGAGTTTCAAGAAGAACGCAGACATCGAAAGGTGAGGAAACTAAAATTTGAAGAGCGTTGATTTCTCAGACTCAATACACTACACCAACATCGGCACTGACTGGATCGATACTGGTCTATACCGTAAACTAATACTGCAACACAAGTGGAGTAAGAGAAACTATTCCCAAGGACAATACGTATTTGATATAGCACCTAATAATATAAGATACTTTCAACCTTTGTTTGACATCGTATTCTCTGAGGTTAGGAAGTTATATCCTGCTGCAATAATACCTGACAAGTTTGCATCAAGTTGTTGGGCATATGTATCTAATGAGGAGAGAAGTGTGAGTGTCTTACACAACCACATCTCAGAAAAAATATCGCGGGACTTATCTACGGTATTCTATATGAAGAAACCTAAAGACTCAGGGGATATTCTTTTCCTGATCGATGGTAAAAAACACATACATAGTCCGGTAGAGGGCGAACTTTTAGTTTTCCCCGCTACTTATTATCACTCTCCGTTGCCTTCAAATACTAAGGACTATCGGATCGCGATCAACATCAACGTTATCACTCATAACAAATACAATTGTTTCTTGACAAGTGATGTGTGATCGCATATAATGAACTCGTTACCATACCAACAATGTCTAGAGGCCAGTTTCTCGCCAAGTTCAAAAACGTCACCCACCACCTGGTAGATGCCGTTGAGTCTAAGGTAGATCTAGAGTACGATCACCCTTCACTTTACGATCAACTCATCAGTCACTACAAACAAGAATCAGAGTTTGATTTTTACGGAGACAAAGAGAAGGATTATGATGTGGTTATAGATAAACTTGAATATGATTTGATGAACACTGGAGTTATGCAGTGAAAGAAGAACGCCCTTGGGGTTGGTATGAAACTATTGAAAGTGGTGAAGGATACAAAGTAAAAAGAATTCACGTACATTCAGGGCAACGTTTCTCACTACAGTTCCATAGAAAACGAGAAGAACACTGGGTTATTATTGATGGTACGGGTGTAGTAACACTCGGAGAACATGAATATCAGGCTAACCCTGGTAGTTTTTTTACCGTAAGTATTGAGCAACGGCATCGTGTCGCAGCGGGTAAGGATGGTCTTACTTTTATTGAAGTTCAGAGAGGGCAATGTAGTGAGAGAGATATTGTTAGACTAGAGGACGATTACGGTCGTCACGTACCATCTTTCTTGGAAATGTTGACATGACATATATGGTAACCGGCGGTGCCGGGTTCATCGGGAGTAATTTTTTACACTTTCTTCGTAGGAAAACTGATGAAGAGATTGTTGTTCTTGATAACTTGACATATGCTGCTGACCTAAGGTTTATTCCTAGGGGGCAGCAGTTTCAGTTTGAGTGGTGTGACATTACGAATGAAGAGCATGTTCATTTCTTGTTTGAGAAGTATGCTCCAAGAAAGGTATGGCACTTCGCTGCTGAGAGTCATGTAGATAATAGTATTACCAACTACAGACCATTTTTAGAATCAAACGTTGTTGGTACTATCAATTTACTCAATGCATCCTTGAACATGGGGATTGAAAAGTTCCATCACATCTCTACTGATGAGGTGTATGGATCCCTTGAGTATGATGATGTAGAACTATTCAAAGAAGACACTCCATATAATCCTAGCAATCCATACTCTGCAAGTAAAGCAGCGTCAGATCATTATGTAAAGACTTGGCATAACACATATGATTTACCGTATTTGATTACTAACTGTAGTAATAACTATGGAAGGCATCAGCATGAAGAGAAACTGATCCCTAAAATTATCAAACGTGCTATGAAGGATCAGAACATTTTCATGTATGGTGGTGGTCAACAGATTCGTGACTGGTTGTCTGTGGTAGATCACTGCAAAGCAATCTGGTCTCTAGAAGAATGTGGTATCATCAATGATCAATTCAATATTGGTGGTGGATGTGAGATGAGAAATATTGATGTCACCAAGATGGTGCTTGATGCTATCGATAAACCCTACGGTCTTATTGGCATTTCAGATCAAAGACCCGGACAAGACAAACGATATGCCATAGATTATGGTAAAATAACAAAGACTACTGGGTGGGAACCCGCTATTGAATTTGAACTTGGATTGCGAGCAACTGTATCATGGTACTTAGAAAGATGGGGAATGTGAAATCGTTCAACAGTCCAGTCACTCTTTACGGTCCTGGTTTTGTAGGTGGTAGGTATGCTGAGATGTTTCCTGATACGATAGTACAGGAACGCGATGAATACAAACCACAATCTAAGAAGATCCTTTACATGATCTCTACAGTGGACAATTATAATGTCCATAAAGATGTTGGTTTAGATGTTGACACTAACCTTCGTGTGTTATGTGATGTCCTAGAGAACTGTCGCAAAGAAGACATTGAGTTCAACTTTATCTCTTCTTGGTTTGTCTATGGTAAAGGTGGACCTATCCCTGCGTTTGAGGATTCTTTATGTAATCCTACTGGGTTCTATAGTATCACCAAGAGGTGTGCAGAAGACTTGATCAAGTCTTTCTGTGAGGTGTATAAGATGAAGTATCGTATCCTTCGTTTGTGTAATGTTTTGGGTGATGATCCTAAAGCATCGAAGCAGAAGAATGCAATCATGTGGATGATCAATCAACTCAAAGAGGATAAACCAATCAACCTTTATGATGGTGGTAGTCATCGTCGAGATGTCATGCACGTTGATGATGTGTGTCGTGCTATCAAAACTGTGATTGATGACGGTGACTTGAATGCCACATATAATATTGGGTCAGGTAGACCTACAACAATCGGTGAGATCGTTGAGATCGCTGCTAATTGTACGGGTACTAGATCCCATATAGATAGTATTGAACCACCAAAGTTTCATAAGGATGTCCAGACTCAAGACTTTTATCTAGACACCAGTAAACTACAATCGTTAGGTTTCAAACCTACTATGGACACCCTTGAGATGGTTGAATCGTTATGTCTGTGAAGAGTAAGGTTGAAGATTTTGTTGCTTCGCTAGAGGCAGATGGAGAAGAACTATTCCCCTTCATGGCAAACAAGGGGTGGAAACCTGGTGACAATGTGTATTACTCTGGTCCCTATTGGGATGAGAAGGAACCTGTTGCTGCTATCACCACCATGCTACAGGGTAAGTGGTTGCCTGCTGGTGAGGAAGTCAATAAATTTGAACGTGCATTCTCCAAACAGTTTGGGTTTGACCACTCTGTGATGGTGAACAGTGGATCATCTGCCAACCTGGTGATGATTGCTGCACTCAAAAAGTATTTTGATTGGCATGATGGAGATGAGATTATCGTCTGCACTTGTGGTTTCCCCACCACTATCAATCCCATCATCCAGAACGGACTCAAACCAGTCTTTGTTGATATCAACTACGATGATCTCAACTGGGATCTTGATCAACTAGAGAGTAAGATTACTCCTAGAACAGTGGCGCTTTTTTCGTCTCCTGTTCTGGGAAACCCCTATGACTTCGATAAGTTCATTGAGATTGTCAATAGGAATAACTTGCGGTACATCGCTGACAACTGTGACTCGCTCGGTTCCAAGTGGCGTGGTGAGTTGCTTACCAAACATGCCGTCGCAGCGTCTTGTTCGTTCTATCCAGCGCACCATATCAGCACGATTGAAGGCGGGATGGTTTCCTCCAACATTGAGCAGATCGTTCAGATCGCCAGGTCCTTTGCCTGGTGGGGGAGAGGTTGTTATTGTGTAGGATCCCAGAATAAATTGCCCAACGGTGTCTGTGGTGCTCGGTTCGATAGATGGTTGGAAGGGTACGATCAAGATGTCGATCATAAGTACGTCTTTGGCGTTCAGGGATACAACCTCAAGCCTGCCGACCTGCAAGGGTCTATTGGGTTGGTACAGTTGACTAAGCAAGACGATATACATCGCATCCGTCGTAGCAACAAAGCTAGACTTCATGAGATCTTCAGTCAAATTCCTGGTGCTCGGGTTATTGAAGAGAAAGAGCATGCAGAGACCAGTTGGTTTGGTGTTCCTATTGTATGTGGAGAATATAAACACCGCCTTGTAAAATATTTAGAAGACAATAAAGTCCAAACAAGAAACTATTTTGCTGGTAATATTCTAATGCATCCTGCATATAGACATATTGAACCTGCAAGTAACTATCCAAATGCATGTAAGGTGTTGGATAATGTATTTTTTGTAGGATGTAGTCCCGTTATTACTGAACCCATGCTAGAATATATAGATGAAGTTGTATGCAATTACTGTAGTAAGTACTATCAATGAAAACAGCATTAGTATTGGGTGCCGGTGGTTTCATCGGCAGTCACATGGTCAAACGTCTCAAGTCTGAAGGATATTGGGTTCGTGGTGTAGACCTCAAGGTTCCTGACTTCTCAGATTCAGCAGCGGATGAATTCATCCAAGGTGATCTGCGAAGATATTCTATTGTCGAACGTGTGATTCAGTACAAAGGTAAACAGGGTAACTTTTATAACTCTGTTCCTTACCAGCACATTGGCACCTTTGATGAGATCTATCAGTTTGCTGCCGACATGGGTGGTGCTGGTTACATCTTCACGGGTGAGCATGATGCAGACATCATGCATAACTCTGCAAGCATCAACTTGAACTTGCTACAGGCAGTCCACAAATTCAATGAGACCTTTGATGGTCGTAATAAAGAGTGGACAGAAGCAAATCGTCCTAAGAAAGATCAACCCACAAAGATCTTTTACAGTTCTTCTGCCTGCATGTATCCAGAACATAACCAACTTGATCCTGATAACCCTGACTGCCGTGAAGAATCCGCATACCCAGCAGCACCAGACTCCGAATACGGATGGGAAAAACTCTTCAGTGAGCGGCTCTATCTTAGTTTCGCAAGGAATCATGGCATCCCTGTTTGTATTGCTAGGTATCACAATATCTTTGGTCCCGAAGGTACCTGGTACGGTGGAAAAGAGAAAGCTCCCGCTGCCATCTGTCGAAAGGTTGCCTATGCTAATCCCGGAGCAAGAATCGAAGTCTGGGGGGATGGATTACAAACTAGGTCTTTCCTATACATCGATGAATGCATCGAAGCAACTCGACGTTTGATGCAGTCAGACTTCCAGGGACCTGTCAACATTGGTTCTGAAGAGATGGTAACTATCAACCAACTGGTAGATACTGCTGCCAAGGTTGCCAACAAAGAAATTGGTAAGAAGCACGTAGACGTTCCTCATACTGGTGTACGTGGTCGCAACTCTAACAATGATCTCATCCGAGAAAAACTTGGATGGGATTATAATCAAACTCTAGAGGAAGGTATGAGGAAAACATATAACTGGATCATGCTTCAAATTGCCACGGATTTTACTAACGACAAATGAACACAACTTATAACTATGAACGGGATGCTCTGAAGAATCCTTTCACTGGGCATACTAAAGTTTTTGAAAATTTCTCTCAGGCATACCAGGATTTATTTGTCCTGACTATGCTGAAAGGAAAGAAGAATGGTAAGTATGTGGAGGTGGGTGCTAACCATCCCCAATCTTTGAGCAATACTTTTCTACTTGAGACAGTATTTGGTTGGCGTGGTTTCTCTGTAGAAATTGAGCGTTCAATGTGTGAGGTTTTCAACGGAGACCTGGCACGGCAGAACCATTGTTATGAAGCAGATGCAACTACGTTTGATTACTCCGAGGCAATTGCTAAAGAGAAGTGGCAGGGTCGTGTTGATTACTTCTCTGTTGACTGTGAACCTCCTGAGGTGACGTTCAAGGCACTCAAAGCATTCCCCCATGATAAATTCCGTGCCAGCGTCATCACCTTTGAACATGACTCTTACAAGGACGGTGACACCATTCGTGATCATTCACGTCAGTTCTTAGAGGATCTTGGTTACCAACTGGTATGTGCCAGTGTTTGTAATGGTGACAATGCTTATGAAGATTGGTGGGTTGATCCTACTGTTGTAAAGGAGTCAGTTTGGAAACCTTTTGAGTGTGTTGATAAAGAAGCACGAACTATTTTGTTATGAAACTATCTCATTGGTATGGTCGTTTAGGTAACAACATTCAGCAAGTTGCTAATGGGTTGATGAGTGCTCAGGCATACAAAACGACTTTTGAAAATACCCTTGATCATAGTATTATTGAAAAATTTTCCTGTAGTTTTGGAGATAACATAGTCGATGCCGAAGGAAAGTTTTTCTATTGGGATGGTCCGTTCAAAGAAGTTCCGGTTGATAAGAATGTCTGCTATACGCAGATGCGTTCGTTTTGTAAGGAGTTTGTTCGCCCCAAACTACGACTACCCAGAGTGGATGTTGATTCTGATACTCTTGTTATTCATATTAGGAGTGGAGATGTTTTTGACCAAAGGGTTACTAACCCTAATCAATATGTTCCTAATCCTTTTTGTTTTTATTCTGCATTGTTGGAGCAGTTTGACAAGTGTATCGTAGTTACTGAAGATATAAAATATAATCCTATCCTCAAAGAGTTGGCATGGTACCCTAAGGTTACTATCCAATCTACAAGTGTAGAAGAAGACTTTGCTACGTTGTTGAATGCAAAACATCTTGCTACCTCTGGTGTAGGAACGTTTGGAATGGCAGCAGCGTTATGCAGTGACACTGTAGAGAACATATATTGTACTAATCTACATATAATGGAGCATCTAAACTATCAGATGCTGTATAATACTGACATTACCATCCACATGATGGTTCTGGATAACTACATCAAAACTGGAGAATGGACTAACAGTGATCAGCAAAGAGAATTCCTCTTTTCTTACAAGGCATAGACTTAGTGATGGGATAGTGACGCAGATTGAAAGTCTGTGTAAAAAACTTCCTTATTATTATTTTGAAGACTGTGCCTACGGAAATGATCATCACCCTCTAAGGACGGTGATGAACCCTTATTTTAGTTCTACTTTGTTGGGTGTAGATGGAAGCATTTCACCATTCTTTCGCGAGTTCCCTTGGAACGCTATCGGTCGAGAGATTGGTATGCCTAACAACCCAATGATGAGGTCTCATATGACCTTACAATATCCACGATCAGAGTCGTTTGGTATTCCCCACAACTCACATATAGATGATGACCGTCCACACATTGTAGGGTTGTATTATCCTAATGATGCTGACGGAGATACTTTCTTTTTTGATGGAGACCAAAATGTCATACATAGAGAACCTCCGGAGCGGGGTAAGATGGTTACTTTTGACGGAAAGCAATATCATTCCAGTTCTTCTCCAATTACTGGTGTTAGATTTACTTTGAATATCAATTATTGTCCATGAAAATCTTCGACGTATTCACTTTTTACAATGAATTAGATCTACTAGAACTGAGGATGAACATCCTCGGAGACTCAGTAGATTATTTTGTTATCAATGAGGCAAACATTACCTTTACAGGTAAACCCAAACCACTTTACTTTCAAGAGAACCGTAAGCGGTTCAAGAAGTGGGAGGATAAAATTATCCACCAGGTTACAATTGATGACAACAAAACTTTTGAGGCATACTATTCTGACATTCCCTACCACAGGAGCATGTTGGAAGAGAACATCTATCAACTGCCACTACCATATCAACGTGCATGCTTCCATAAGGACAGTGCAATCTATGGTCTGTTAGGTAAGGCAGAGGACGACGACCTCATCCTTACGAGTGATGCTGATGAGATCGCGAACCCTGAAGCATTGAAGTGTCTAGATGAGTGGTTTGATCCTAACCATCACTATGTTTTGACAGGTCCTCTGTTCTATTACTACCTCAATGTAAAGTGTGAAGAGCAGTGGATGGGCACACGAGTGTGTGACTTCAAGACACTGAAGAGTATGAGTGTTGACAAACTCCGTCAGTCACATCAGGATGCATACAAACTTGCCGATGCATCATGGCATTGGAGTTTCTTTGGTGATGCTGACACTGTGCGTCAGAAGATGGATGCCTATGAGCATCAAGAAAACAATTTGGAAGAGTATCGTTCCAGTATGGAGGATAGGATCGAGCAGAACCTAGACCCATATGGTAGAACATATCTTTATCAACCAACTGTTGTAGAAATTGATGATACTTTCCCTAAGTACGTCCGGTCTCAGAAGAATCGTAAACTCAAAAAGTTTGTAAAAACATTATGAAATTACTCCATGGACCTGGGGTATCAAATCATTGTGACTATACCTTTGGAGACCAGGCAGGGGTTATAGGTCAGGTGTATGATTCTTTTATGAAAGTTGCTAGTAGAAAGAACAAAGAGTTTCTTGACCTAGTATCTAAGACGGATAAAGAAGTCATGACTCTCTTCATTGATAACATTAGATTATATAATAGGAAGATTGTATGTAATAATACTAATGATCAGAAATGGGTTGATGATCTACAGAAAAATAATAACCTGATAAAATTATGTGCTTCTCTTGATAAGAAGTTTATAATTTTTTGTAATAATGAAGACACTCCTGTAGAAAATGATATAGATATTCCAGACAATGTGTTAGGTATCTTTGCAGCAAACGCAGTAGGATTCAAAGACAAACTTTATTCTTTTCCTTATGGTGTCGGTAGGAAACTACATCAGCAAGACAATAGGCACAGTATTCTGTTGGAAGCAATGGAAGAAGATCCTAAACCCAGAAAACTTCTGTACATCAATCACTCAGAGCACACTAACCTCAGTGTTCGTGGTAACATCCGCGAAATGTTTAGTGGAATCTCCTATGCTACCATCGGACAAAGACTTGGATACCGAGAGTACTTGAAGGAACTGCAACATCATAAGTTTATGATCTGTCCTCAGGGTAATGGAGTAGATTGCCATAGAAACTGGGAGGTGCTCTACCTGAAGCGTGTTCCTATCATGCTAAAGAATGAATACCTTCAAGAGTTATATAAAGACTATCCGGTTCTGTGGGTTGATGACTTTGGTAAGATCAATAAGACATTGTTATCAGATGCTGAAGAGTTATATGACAGGGCTAGAAATATTGACATCAATCTGTTAGACTTATACTCAGTATTCAATAGAGCAGTGAAACGTGCTAAAAATTCCTGAAGTCACACTGCTTATGCTAGCAGATGTTGATATACCTGAAGCAGTCTATGCGGTAAATAAGTCATGTGAATCTATTGAATGGGGTGCTGTCAAATTCCTTGGCAGTAAAGGAAGACCAGAGGGTCTGTGTGATCAAGCACAGTATGAGAAAACTTATCCAATCCAAAGCATCAATGATTTCAATTTTTATTGCATATATAATTTTGTCAATCATATTCAATCCTCGCATTGCCTCCTTATTCATCCTGACGGTTTTGTTATTCGACCTTGGTTATGGGATAATTCGTGGTTACAATACGACTACATCGGTGCCCCGTGGAGAGACGATC
>Ga0181398_1000274_pt1 | contig 15699 bp, 17 predicted proteins | sample 21SPOviralmetaG_FD_130127 | JGI IMG/M metagenome (GOLD analysis project Ga0181398, IMG submission 130127) | Marine viral communities from the oligotrophic San Pedro Time Series (SPOT) site, San Pedro Channel, CA, USA - 21 SPOT_SRF_2011-04-29 | ecosystem: Environmental > Aquatic > Marine > Strait...
ACTCCTGGCGAGTTTACTATTACTACTGCTGGTGACAGCTTTTCATATTCAGAAACGTTTATAGGTGGTGATAACACCCCAACTGTTCTTTCAACAACTGTTACCGGTGGTGTTGTTCCCGCATTGCCGACATTCGGAAGCACGGTAGTAACTTCTGGGGGCACTGCAGGCACTCTTGCTGGCACATTGGCGACAGATGGGGCGCTCACGATTACAGCGGGTGGAGCTGGTACTGCGGCCGTAGCACAGGTGATCCAGGAGCTTAGTATTCGATGAGAATCTTGCTGTTGCTGCTTTTGGCTGCCCCAGCAGCAGCCGTACCAATCGTTCCTAACTTCCAGCAAGGCACACTCTCCAGCACGACAAAAACAACGTCAAAGATTATTGAAGTCATTAACTCTTACGAATATCGTACGGGTTATGAATACACAGCTAGCGGCACAAATATCAAACCCTCTGCAGGTCTTGCCCCGCAAAGCTTGACGACTACCACTAATACGCTGAACGGTATTTCAAGTAAATGGACTGGACTTGACCCTGCATCAAGGCCAACCTGGAGCATTGTTAATGAAGGATCTGCATTTTCTTTTGTTGAAACTTTGAATTCTCCAGGGCTTACAAATCACACGATAATAAATAGAGAAACTGACATCGAATCACTTACGGAGACCACCAGCACCTTTACGCAATGAAGCGTGTATTAGCAGCCCTGCTGTTATTTACTAGTCCGGTAAATGCACAGGTCTCAAGCACTGCCGCTCCAGTCGCAAACAGTAGCGGCTCGGTCACGAACCAGGCTGTGCAGGTCGTACCAAGCAAAACGTTTAGCTCTGTAATCAATGGCGTTAGCTGCCAAGGCGCAAGCCTGACGATCAACCCTTTTCTCAGTTCAACGACTGGCTGGTCTGATCCGTATGAAAGGTATTACAACGAGCCGGTTTATGACACACTTGATTTGGTTGGCGCGTTTGACCCAGAAGGCAACCCCGTTCCAGACGGCAGACCTGACAACCCAGGCAACATTTTGTTCCATAAACCAGTCAGAACAGGCCAGAAAACTAACTTCTCAGTCAATGGCGGCATTACTGCACAGATCTCAATTCCATTAGATCGCAGCCATATCCGCACCTGTCGCAGAGCAGCAGAAAAGCAAGTGGAATTGATGGAGGCAGCTTTGGCTGACAAACGTTTGAATTACGAAATAGCTAGGTTGCGAAACTGCGCCGACCTGATGAAAGAAGGCGTGATGTTTCACCCCAAGTCGCCTTACAGCAAAATCTGTGCTGATGTTGTCCTGACCAATCCGCCAGGTGTTCTGCCGCCCCACATCCACTCAATCCCTACTTCTTTAGAGACCTCTGAAACTTCCGGCGTTGCCAAGCCGATTCAACAACAACTTTCTTCCCCAGCCTCTCCTTAATTTTCTTAATCGTCTTTTTGACAAGAGGCTTAATCACCTTCAACAGGATGTCTCCTAATGGTTTGGCAAAGATTGCCGCTGTTGTTGCCACTGCCGCAATCGTTGCAGTCGTGACTACAACAGGTGTGCCAGGTAAGTGGTTGCCGAGAATCGCTGGTATGTCCAACGGGTCGAGCTGTGCTTTGCATTCTCCATCGACTCGCTTGTAGCCAGTGATAACAGCAGTCTGAAGCTTATTTTTAGCTCCAATAGGTATTGCGTCTGGTGGCGGGCATGGTAACTCCGTGTCTACATTTGGAATGCCAGGCGATAGGGACGCGCTTGGTGAAGGGGACTTGGCCGGTTGCTGGGAGGCAGCCGGTTTTTCTTTTTGATCAATGGCCGGGGCTTTGGCTGGCCCATACGTCAGAGTTCCAGGAGTGAAGTCCAAAGCACTAGGAAACGATGGCATCGTTCCATCGCAAACCGTAAAGTTGCCGTTTGGATCAGTGCTGTAAACGTCTGCGTTGCCGGGCTGCGTATTTCTGGTCTCAACACAGCCAGGAATGTCCCCAACCGGAAAACCAAGCATTAATGTGATCGGCGGCTCAGATGGAATACTCTGAGGTGAGATACTCCTCCAAACTGGTATCTCACTAATACCAATACCTCCTACTCCAATCTCACGAATTTCAGGCATGAAGTCAGAGCGATTTGTCGCAGGTCAGCTATGGATTGAACGCAAGAAGAACCGCGAAGGACCACCAATTAGCTACACCGTGATGAAAGGGCTTAGCTCAATGGGTTTTACCAACAAGAAGGAGGTATTGAAGTTTATTCGCTGGCCAAAAGGTACTCCTACAGGGGACGCTGTGCGCGAATGGTTGGCAGGATTTGATGACAGCACCGAAGCTGCTGCTCCAGCACTAGACATGGATCAAGTCGCAAAAGAAGGCTTTGGACCGGAAGCTCATGAGGAAGATCCGACCGCTGAAACTAAAATGGTGACTTAGGCATTTCGATTGCTGGCCCTGTTGCTGATGGCAGCTCAGGCATCACGTCATCAATCTGACCAGGAACCATGTCAGTTACCAACTTTGTCAATTCAAGTTTTAACTCACTCATGTAATACTTCGTTAGCGATGGGATGCGGGTGTAAAGCACCAACGACCCAACAACCATCGTTCCAGACATTACAAAACCTAGAACGCCGAGCAGGTTAAAAAGCTTTTGCATGATCAGGCTCCAAAGAAAAACCTCCCTTGCTGTGTGAGACCAAGGGAGGTGCAGTTGCTCTTCCGGCTAAATGCTAGCTCAGAACGAATACTTGAGGCCAAGCTTGGAACCCCAGCTAAATTCGTCGCCAGTTACGCCGCTGAGTTCTCCGTAAACGGAAACGCTTTCAGCAACCTGAACTGCACCACCGAATTTACCGGCAAACTCAACTTCGTTCTCGGATCCTTGCGGCATGATGATGGCAGGACCACCTTGCACGAACCAGGAATAAGCGCCTTCACCGCCTTCGTAGCCAACGTCAAGATTTAGCGCACCACCTAAGTAGTCGTCGCCAACAGTTGCACCGTTGAACTCAGGATTCAGATAAGGTCCAGCGAGGGCAGACGCTGGTGCCAATGCAACTGCCGTAGCGGCTGCAGAAATCACAAAAGACTTGATCATTTTGAGAAGAGGATAGGTTTCCTTGAACCAGATTAACTGGCCTAGTCAATGGACGGTTTTGAATGTGTTTGTCAGTTTTCATCCGTTCCAGGGAACGTTGAAAAATGCTTCTTGTGTAGTCCGGTGTAAAGACCACGCCTTGGATGGTCTGGATTGTCGCGACCTTCAAGCTTGTAAAGCATGTCCATCCAAACAACGCGGTTGTTCATTGCTTCAAGATCCTCTGCCCCTGGCTTGCAAGGAATCAGTGGATCAGGTCTAGCAGTCACGTCGCTCATCCTCATAAAGGTCGTCATCTGGATCAAAGGCTAGGACAAGGGTTGTTAGTACAACCCCAGCTAGCACCCCAAAAGCAAAGGTCATGAAGGCTTAGTCGGCCAAGTCATCGTATGCGGGAATCCATCTGCTAACGGTAAATCGCGCAATGCCTGACGGTATGTCTTCATTGCAGCTGAAATGTTCGTTCCAGTCTCTTTCGCCATGACAATTACCCAGTCGGTTTCAGCAATGAGCCTGTCACGCTCGGCACGCACAGAGGCAGCAGCTTCGCTGTCAATACGTGCTTTGTATGCAATTTCATTGTCGGCTGCTGTCGTTACGTTGCCGTCGTCATCAGTGGTATCAGTGAAAACTGGACCAGCAATGAACTTGGTGAACCATTGCCCATCAATCTCTTCAACACCATCACGGGTACTGACGCCATAAGGAGCAGTGACAGTTGCCGCCGCTCCATTCAAAACAGCGTCATAGCCAAAGCTATTCAAAACCTCCGTCGTGATCTGTTTCGGGAAGCTGGTGTTGGGGTACTCAGCTTTGAACTGACTGACAGTGGTAACAGCGCCTGTGGAGCGGTTGCGAATTTCCATGATGTAAATGCGTTGGTGGCAGTTTAGCCGCTAGGCAATGGCAAGAAAAATGTAGGTGCCGCCGGATTAGTTCCATTGAGCGTAAGATCCGTTAATTGTAAATCCAGCAGCAAGGGGATCAATATAATCACCACTTATTTGTGATGCGGTTGAGTTGAATGCGTAAGCAAAGTCATTGCCGGAAACAATGCCGCGAGCTGTATCAAAAGCATACCAATTGCCAGTGGTATCAGTTCGTTTAATTAGTACAAACCTTGCGCCATTTGTAAACCCGCAGTCAATGTTTAGAGCACTACCAGTTCCAGTGTAAGTACCTGCTTTAGATATTCCAGGCAAATCACCAAATAGGTAAGCTATGTAAGGATTGCCGCTGCCATTAGTACCTGCCAAACTCCCAACGCTGAAAACACTGCTTGTTGGTAAAGTGCTGTTAAATACACCTCCATTTCCTGCGCCAGCCTCAGTGTTGTTTAACTGCAACCAAGTGTTTGCGCCTAATGCATAATGTTGCCAATACCAACTGTATGTTGTGTTTCTTCCTTTAATAAGCACTACAGAAGGTACCGCACCAAGATTATGGTTAATCGTTGTTGCTGAACCTGTCCCGGTAAATGCAACTACATCCATGAAACCTGGGGCACGTTTTAAAGCATAAAATATACAATCAGCGCCACCTTGGATGTAGGTTTGTCTCATTGTATTAGTAGGGTCATCATAGTGAAAATAAGCAGTGCTATTTGATGGTTCTGCTGCAGTGCTATTTGTTACCATCCATTTTTTATTGCCTTGTAACCTACTAGTCCAAAACCTATCTGTACTGCTTGAAGGTCGAGTGAAGAGCATTGAGTCTGCAACAAACCCAGGCGTCCAAGAGTTTTGTGGTGTGGATAGCAGATTAAGAGCAAACACATCCGTTGCAGCTTCAGGTGGCTTATTCGGACGGCGGATTGCCATGTAGATGTATGTCTCAGTATTTTTATTGTATTCAGAACCACCAAAATTTAATTCAAAACCATTTCCACTTATTTTTACGGCACCGGAAGTAGGGTTCTCTGTGTCAGATAAGTTTGCTTGTAGGACAGCATTGCTTGTAGTTGTATTAAATCCACGCATAGTGTCAAGCATATACCAGCCAGTATTTGCGTCTGAATACGTTGCACTTTTGAGCATAACAAATTGGGGTTCGAATCCAAGTTCTACGCGATTGCCGCCAGAACCAGTACCTGTATAACTCCCACATTTAATAATGCTTTCATCACCATCAGTGCCAAACTGTGCATCGTCATGAGCAAAGACGTAGGCGATGTAAGTTCGGCCGGAACCATTTACTCCGCCATCAGTACCAACACTAAATACTGAACTTGTAGGTGCTGTATAATTCCATACGGCTGTTGAGCCTGACGCATTGGTGCTGTTTAACTTTATTCTTTGATCGCCTAATGATCTGTGATAAACAAACCAATCATCTGTTCCGCCTGAGGTAACTTTTACAATAATCATCCCCGGCACACTGGCGAGTGAATGAGAAATAGTTCTTGCTGTTGAATTTCCGGTCCACGTAACTATATCGCACCAGCCAGGCGCTTTACGGAATGTCCAAGAGACGTAATTATTATTACTAAGGTTAAATTGTGCGTTGCTGCCTCCGAGCGTAAATCCATTACTGTTAAATGAACTTACACCCCACGGTGTGAATTTTTCGTTGCCGGCGGTGCTGTTTGTGACGAGTTCGCTGTAATAGCTTCCAGACTCTATTCCTCTTTCAGAGTCATTTAACAAATGAGATGCAGACGCGCCTCGATTTTTTGACCAAACCAATCCGCCTTCACCCGCTAAATCAATTCCATTGTTAATTGTCTGAGATGATCCAGTACCTTGCCATAAAAACGTACTAAAAACATCATCAACGTAAACCGGATCTCCACCTGCTGCACCAGATGCTCCAGCAAGAATGCTGCTCCCAATAACGCTCATGAGTAAGCCAGAGTTACGACAGAATGAATTGAGCCTGTAGTGCGAACGATGTAATCCAAACGATCCACCGACCCAGCAGCAGTGCTTAAAGTTGGCGGAGTGCCTCCAGCCCAGTCAAAATAGCTTCCCCAAGTAATAGTCCTCGATCCAGTGCCGTCTTGTATTAAAAAGATTGATCCAGACTGACCAACTACAAGATTTGTCGGGTTAGCAAGCGTCAAATTTTGGCCCAACGTCAACGTAAAATTATTACTTGCTGCAAAATCGGGCGTTACTGTTGATGCACTGGTTAGCGTTGTAATCTCACCGCGTTGGCTAGCGGTAAACGTCTGAGCTACGTCAGTCTTTGCGGTGTCAGCGTCATACGCCTGGACAGTGCTGCCAATGGAAGACGAGGTAAGACCGTTCTCAGTCAAGTTGTCAACTGTAACCGTCTTAGTGCTGGTCGTTATCGAATCGACCTTTACCGTTCCAAACGCCATTGCTAAGCCAGCCGTGGGGCAGTTGCACCAAGCTTAACTGATTACGCAATAAAAAAACTAAAGAGCATATTTGCGGAAAGCGCGAACGTAACGGCCAGCTGCTTTGCCGCCGCCGGTGAGGGTGCCATCTTCAAAGAGGTTCATGTAAGCAAGGTTGCTGGTCCATTGCGTGGATGACCAATGGGCATATCCTGAGCCGGTATATCTAAAGTGCTCCGAACCAGAACTTTGAAACGCTGAAACGCTCGTCCGAGCGGGATCGCTAGACGTGTAGTTAGCCGTACGCTGTGGCACAGCATAACTGTTTGAACCACTGCCGGTATGATTAGAATTAGTTGATGGTTTTAAATTAAAATAAGCAATTTCAAGCTCAAAACGTGCAGGTAAATACCAATCACTATAACCACCAATACTTAGCCCTGCACAATACGCTCCAGCGGGAGCTTCTCTGCCCGGATCGCCACTAAGCCAAGTAAGTATAGCGGCAGTGTTTGCAGCACCATCATACTCACTAGTAGTTCCCTGAATATAAGTACTACCGGCCCAATTTAGTGGTGTTCCACCGTTGGAACCAGACGCCTTAGGAGAAACAATTAGTCCATGCGTTGCAACACCATTGGCACTGCTGCTGATAGCTCCAGCAAAATATCCCCCTTCCATAGATGTGCCAATGTCAGGCAATGCAACACCTGCACCTGCTGAAGCTGATATTAGTCGAAAAGTGGTAGGGTCCATAATTAGTTAGTGTAATCAACTAAAGCAGCACCACGGTATTTTGTACCGCCATCTGTTGTTGTAAACATAAATAAATGAGTACGTGCATCAGTAAGACTTGGTGCCGTTTGCCCCGCATCAGCGTTCCAATAAACAGTGTTTGGCCACGTAATCGCCGTAGATGAACCAGTGACAACAATTTCTAAAGTGAAAGAGCCTACAGTCCCAGAGGCAGGAGGGTTGCTAAAAGTAATTGTCGAAGAAGAGCTGATAGACTTTGTAAAGTAATTGCCAGTAGCAAGGTTAATATTTAACGAAGATACTGTTTCTGCTGTTTGCTTATAAGGACCATCAACAGATAAACCTGCATTTAGCGTTTGCAAGGCTGAAAAAGTATTTGTTGTGCCAGTATTAGCTTTTCCACTAGTAGCTGTAGTCACAAATGCTGTTGTCGCGATTTGTGTTGTATTCGTTCCACTGCCAGCGGTAGGAGCTGCGGGAGTGCCGGTAAACGTAGGAGAAGCTATGTCAGCTTTTGTCGTAAAGCTAAGCGTGCCACTGCCATTCGTTGTTAATACTTGGCCGTTTGTACCGTTTCCGTTTGGCAGCGTAAGCGTGTTGCTTGCAGCAGAAGCAGGTGACGCAAGCTCGACATAACCCGTGGTCTGTCCTTTTAGTCGAAGTGCCATTAGACAACCACCCAGAAACTATTTGCAGGCACTGTAATAGTTGCCGCTGCATTAATACTAAGCGGTCCTGCTGAAACTACATTTTTGCCTGTGCTGATCGTATAAGTCGTTGTAATCGTGTTGTCATGCTCTAAAGCCCATTCATCTGATCCACCGCCAGTTGCACCAGCAGAAGCAGCCGCCCAAGTGATTGCGCCTGACGCTCCACCACTTGTTAAGACTTGACCGCTTGTGCCGTAATTCGCTCCAGCAATACCAATCTGACCTGCAGGGCCAACACGAACCCGTTCAGTGCCTTCAGTCGTAACTTTGAAGTGGCCATCACTGCCTGTGTCAACAACCTCAGCTTCGGTATTGCCTGCAATGATTTTGGCAGCGTCTGCACCTGTCCCGTTTGACGCAGCGGTCAGCCTTCCTTGTGCATCGACAGTAATACTTGCAAGCGTGTAAGACCCTGCACTTACAGAAGTATTGGCAAGCTTTGCAGCCGCAATTGGCGTACCGTTCCAAACCCCTGTCGTAATTGTTCCAACACTGGTGAGGCTGGAGCCAACAACGGCAGAGCCCAAGCTCGTTGCATCTAAGACTTTTGTCCCAGCAATGCGGAACTCTTTCGAGCTTGCAATATTGACATGCTCGCTAAATGTCCAGGCATCAGTCGCATCGACCCAATTAATGGTTTTGTCTGTGGCCCCTTTCAGGGTTATGCCACCGCCATCAGCCGTTGCATCTGTAGGGGTCGAAACCTTCCCAATCTCAATATTTTTGTCTTCAACAACCAACGTGGTTGTATCAATCGTTGTTGTTGTACCGTTGACAGTTAAATTGTTTGTAACCGTCAGGTCATTGGCGATCGTAATGTCATTTGCAAGCTTGTCACCAGTTACGGCGTCATTAGCAAGCTTGACTGTTGTAACTGACCCATCTGGGACCAGATTGTTAACTAAATTGGCAAAGGTGATCTTTTTGGTCTGATCGTTGAGCGTGTCAACAATCGGGAAAACGTCTGAGGCGTTAGCGACCAGCAGTTCAGTCAGTTCTGAAATCTTGGTATTTGCCATAATCCGTCAGACTTTCCCCGATATTACTGGCATCACGACCAAGTTGAAATGGCAACCCGTTTCCAGGTATTGGTCGCGGTGCAAACGTAAATGTAGTTTGCATCCCATGCCACTTCGCCAGCAATACCTGTAGCAGTTGCAGAAGCAGGGGTCAGGGTTGGCAAAATTGGGCGGCTTCCCAGCGTCACGTTTGCTGCTGTAATCGCAGCCATGCTCGTCAACGTTCCAGCAGCCTGAACCTTGAAATCAAGCTTGCCGTCTTCTGTTGTGTCGGTCGCGTCAACAATTGACGCCTCAACCGTTCCAAACAACACAAGCTCTGGTGTCGTTGCGTCGTTATTGCCTTGAAAATTAATGCTGCTTAAAACGTCAGCGTCTTGACCGGCAACACTGTCACCACGATGGTGATACAAGGTGATATCAGCTGCACTGACCGAAACTGCTTCTGCTGATTCAATAAACAGACCAGTGTTGGCAACAGACTCAGTGATGTGGAGCGGGTGCTCAGGGTTAGCCTCGTTTACGCCAACTCTGTTGCTTTTTAACGTAAGACGAGCGGCAAGCGAACCAGCTGCCATCGACATCAACTGCAGAATGCCATCTTCACTGGCATCAGCTGTATCTGAAACTTGCGCTGTGATTTGCGCGTATGCAGCATATTCGTTTGCATTATTTTTACCGCGAAACTCAAGGTTGCCTAAGTTGTCGCCTGCAGCAGGTGTTGCTGAATTGCGGAACAACACAACATCTGGTGCCGTATCAAGCCCAGTGTCAGTGTTCTCAATAATGACTTGATCAGTCGTATCGGTACTGAACAGGTGTAACTGCGCTGCAGCCGTTCCAGCGCCTACTTGAAAACCAGTAGTCGTAAATTTAGCGACAAAAGCATCATTAGCACTAACCCCAATCTCATTCGCACCACTGCGATAAAAGCCGGTCAGATTTACGTCGCTAAGAAAACCAATCGATGGGGACGAAACAGATCCATCAGGTGCTGTTTTGTGCAGCGTGCCAAAAGATAATTGTTTGTTTTTGTCCGCACTAGCAGCCTCACTAGAGTCAACTACAACGAACACATCGTTGCTGACTGGCGCGGTCAGTGCCGCTAACGTTGAAATAGCTCGATCAGCCATTAAGCAGCCTCCAAGGTTGCAACACGAGTTTCAAGAGCTTCAATCTTTGTAATTGATTCTTGTAATGCTGCCGTCAAAAGCGGAACAAGCATTTTTAGAAAAACGCTTTGAGGCTCAACATCGCCGTTTTCGTCAACAGCGTCTTTTGCCCCGCAAATGCTTTCAGGAACTACTTCGCCAATTTCGTGCGCAATAAATCCGTCTAAAGTTGTATCAGGGTTATCAATGAAGTTAAACCTTACAGGTCGCGCTTGCTTAATTCTGTCGATCGCGCTAGTCAGGTTGACTACATTTTCTTTAAGTCGATAGTCGGAGGAAAGGGTAAAATCACCAGCACTTCCATTCCATTCAATACCAAACCTAAAAAGTCCATTTGTGTTGAAATTAAGGTGTTTGGTAACATTTGCATCGTTAGTACCATAACTACCCATCATGTTGAGGGTTAACGGGCGCTTAGCATCAGCTGTTGCAATATGAACAGGACCATCATCCTGAATTGATACCCCTTTAACAGTGTCTTTATTTGCATTATTGCCGTTGGTTGGATTGACCGTTGTCGTCTGATTGGCACAAGGGCCAAACGTAATTGCGTTGGTCTGACCATCCAACGTCCTGCCAAAAACAGATTGCTTGACTCCATCGCGAATAAACGCCAGTGATCCATATGTACTGTCGTATCGAAGACCTACGTCAGTATTAGCGCTAAAAAATAATGCCGGTGAAGCATCTGTACCGTCTGGAAGAATTGTTCTTCCGTCCGTAGTCCTTAGAGCGATGTAAGCGGTATTGTTGGAATTACGAACCTTCAGTTGGTTTGCGCTTGTGTCAGTGTAAAACTGGTAGGCATAAGCCGTTGACGGCGCTGTGGCCCCACTGTGGTTCGTGAAAGCTGCAGCCAACTGTGTATTGATGTCAGCTCTTACTGCTGCGCCGCTTCCGTTAGCAACAACGCCATCTGCTTGAGCCATTAGTCCTCGCGTGAGCCATATCCCACAGCAGTATAGCTGAAGCGTCTATCTATAAATTCGTCACCATCGAAGGTGCTTTTGAAGGTAATCGTGAACCCTGTAGAGGTTGGCTCTGATATTACGAAGTAATCCTCTGACTCTAAGTCCATGACAGTAGTGCCAACGGATACTCCTGTGTCTCCATCGACATAGAAAGGCTTTTCAAAGATTATGTCTTTAGGGCCAAAGCCGGATTGCTGGAATTGACCATTTTCTGTGCGGCGCTCAAGTTGGAACGTTGCGCCAAGCTCCTCAAGGATTGGCGTCTGATCGTTCCGATCTGTTGTCAGCTCAGCTTTAAACTGGAAGTAACGCCCCACATACGAGTTGTTTTCGAGCGGTATCCATTCCTCAAAGAAAATATCCGACTCCTGCCGCAGATACGAAACACCATTATTTGTGTCCAACTGCCCTCCCATCCCGGAGTGCGCTGAACAGTAGTAATAAAGAGTCGGAGCGCCAGCAGCTAAAACAATCTGCGTGTAGGCACCTGCATTTCCAGGCGTTCCAACCGTCGTCACTCCTGTCGTATATGCGGAACCACCGCCATGCGTTCCATCGCTTGTCGCACTTATTCTTAGTGGATGCCCGGAGTTACTTGCGTCTGCTTGGTCAAAAACGTAAGTGTTGCCCTCTGTCAGCGCTATCGTTTCATTATCAGTGCTTGAACCATTGATCCGATATTTGTTACCACTAGAACTAACAACCGTTACCGCCAAAGTAATCGTGCTGCCTTCAAACTGAATTTTTGATCCGTCTTCAAAAAGAATTTCTGGATCGGCCACAGCAGGGCTGGTTGTCATTTTTGTTTTGTCTTCTCTTCTGAAATAGACCTGAACGTTTGTGTCGTCAGGAATGTCGCCATCAAAATCAGACCAAATGTCAATGTTTTCTGTTCGACCATCAACTAAATCACTTAAGTACAAACCTCTTGCTGTTACAACACGTCGCATCTTGACGCTGTACCTAGCTCCTAGGTCAACAATGTTGTAGAAGAAGTATTCACCGCTAAGTACTTGTTCTCCAATAAAATCAAAGGAGGACAGGCCGTCTACGCTCACAGTGCCGTCAAAATTACCGTCCCCACTTAACACCAACCCATCGTAGGTGTCGTCATAGTAAACATTGCTTGATTGACCTGGAAACGCTCCAAAGTCTGAGTCTTCCCTGAAAATTTCAAAGTTAAACCTGGGAATAGCATCGGGCAAATTAATAAGCGCACTTACTGCATTTCTGCTGCGCTGTTTTTGTGCATTTTCAAACTTAACTAAATATTCCCCATTCATTAATGGCAGCACAACTGACGTCGTTCTTGCCGATACTTTTCTCAGTAAAGTGCTTCCAGACCATGTTCCTGTTCCGTCAAGCTTGCTTGAATGCTTAATAACGGCAACAAAGTTCGCAACGTTTTGACCGCTGGCTTTTGGCGACCAGCGCAAAATAACCTGATCAACGCCAGATGCTTCAATAGTTACTTCTTCTGGGTCAGGCGGGATAACAATTGTTGAAATGCCATCAACACCGTCACTCGTTCCACCGACAGGCACCTCCCGTCGGTTGCTGCCAATCTCAGATCTTTTCCTGTCTGGTTGTGGACCTCTTGCCGTAACTTGTGCATACAGTATGTCGCCAGGAAGTAAATTTGTATCTATATCAACAGAGGTGTTAGCGGTAAATATAATATTCCAGTTGCCTGCGTCCCCTATCCTCCACCTGACTTCAAAATCTGCAACCGGTCCAGTCAATCCTCTGGTCCATGAAATAGTCGCACGATTTGTTGTGCTAGTACCGTTATCAATCTGCTGGAATGTAATGCTTACATCGCTTACTGAATCGGGTTGCCGACCGTAAATAAAAGGCTTAGGCAGGTCTAAAGTTGCGCTATCGCCCTCAACAAATTTGTAAATGCCGTCAACGTGACGAACGCCAGTAACGGAATAAACACCACCTTCTCCTTCTGCTACTGATAGACACCGATACTTTCTAATAACTGCTGAATCATTTGTGATTGAAAACAGAGCATCATCAGGAGGTACTTGAGTAAAAGGAGTTACAAGCGAAACCCTGTTGCCGCTAATTTGATCGCTGAAGATTGGACGGGTTTCAATCGTGCCATCCTTCATAACAACACTAATCTTGTCATTCGCTCCAGAAGGCAATACAACATTTTGATCTACGTCAACAAACTCTCTTCTTGCACCAAGAACTCGGCCAGCCAAACGAGTTGATAGGCGCATCTCATCAGATACTTCAAATATCTGGCCTGGCAATACGTTTAATCCTTCAAGGCCAACTGAAAAGTTAACCGTGTCATCATGCACTGCTTCTGACTGCATGATCCAACGAGCCATGCGTTGCGCTTGGTATTTTGAAGTGCAACCAAAAGCCACAACACTCTTTTCCTGTATTCCATACTTTTCAATCAGGGCTTGATCTTCAATGATTAAAAAATTAGGCTTGTAAAAATTATCGGGGTCGTTATATCTTACGCGGACTCTAGTGCTTCTGGTTTTTAACGAAGAGCCGCTGTAGGAAAAACTTCCATTTACAACATTAGAGTTACTAAAAACATGAATAGCTGCTAATGGCTCTGCATTTTCTTCGCCAAGGTTGCCATGGTCAGCAGCAAGCTGAACATTGTCTGCCTTCCAAAAAATCATTCCACGGAATACGCTTGCCATGTCTTGCAAGACGTTATAAGCCTCAGCCTGCGAGCCAAGCACTGTATTTATTGCAAACCTTGGCTGTCTTCCGTCAGGAGTATCAATCTCCTCGTTGCAATATTTTGCAAGATCAATTAAATCGACCCAATTAATTTTAGCTTTGTCTACAAAATCGCCTGCTCCATAACGACTATTTGTGAGCAAGTCATAAAAACAGCAAATTGGGCAAGTTGTCCAATGCAGATTGGTTGTGAGACTGCCGTCAAAAGGAATACTACTGTTAAACCTAAGACTGCCGTCTGTCCTGACAGTTGCATTTGATGGAATTTGTACTTTTAAACCTTTGATGTCATACGCCCTCGCAGGCAAGGTGTTGTACTCTTCCGAGTCAATACTTAAATGAACAAGAGCGGTGTGAGGGTAGCTAACTTTTACTCGTTTACCTACAATAATACTATTCCAAATAATGGTATCCGCTCTGCTGTTAGCTAAAGGTGTTGTTTGAGGAATGTCTTGAAGGTCTTGAGCTTTGACTTCAAAAGCATCTTCTGCGTTGTCAAATTCTACTTTTCTGACGCGAATCTTATACGGCGCTTTGTTCCGCGTAAGATTGAACGGTTTAGTCTTAAATTGATACTGGGACGTAGAAACGCCTTTAATAATACTTCTTTTTTCTTGCCCTTCAACCCTAAACCATTTGTCTTCAAAGGCACCGCCGTCTTCGCTGAGCGCAATATCTAGATGAATCTGGGCAAAGAACAATTGACCCCGCGCCAATCCCTCCATGGCAGTGCAATACAGCTTTGGAATTGTAAACACAAGCACAACAAAATCAGCCTCGCTGTCGTTTATTGCGCGGGTTATCTGCCCCGTACCATAATCGCGTTTTACGACCTGATTTTCGGCATTAAGTTCTTCAGAATAATTACTGCCAAGCTGCTCGTTAACATCAATAATTGTCGTCTGAACATCGCTCAGCATAGAGCTTTCGTCAAAACGTTTTTGATTTTGAGTCCCTTCCCTTGTTGAAAAATTGACTGTCTGTGCGATCTGCCTGCCTGTAACTAAAGTTTCATTTAACAAAACGCTCTTGCGCCATTCAGCAAGCCCCTCGATCGGACCCTCACAAATCGCATCAATTATTTTAAGGTTGGTTTTTGAATTGAGGGCCATAGTCTTCTTTAGATAAGGTTGTAGCCGTAGCCTTGGACTTTGAGCTTTGTCCTGTCGTTAGCGCCAACATCAATAATTTCAACATCAACTTTAACCCGTCTTCCATCTTTAATTTTGGGAATTTCAAGTCTATGACCAAAGCTAAACTCTTGGGTTTCATTGACTAAGCCTTGCAATGTGCCGCGAGCAACCGCCGCTTCAATATCCTCGCCACTTACAGAAACAGTCAATGTAATTTCATAAGTGATAAAACCATCAATCTTTGTCGTACCTGGCTCACCAACGTAATCGTATAAACCTCGAATAACCTCAAAAAGCACGTCAATGTTTTTTCTTTTGCTTTTTCCGCTCTTGTAATCAAGGCCATCAGCGAAGATAATTTCTCCAGGTTGCAATAGTTTGTCACTACCAGAATCGCCAAAAGTTTCTTCAATTCTTATTTTTTTATCTTCATTGGTGCTGTTTACGTCCCTTACGCCTAGCTTGCTATCCAAGCCGCCCAATGATTCAAACTTTCTTGTAAGTTTTTGCCCGTTAATTGTTAAAGTGTTCAACCCTGGAGTTTGCGTGGCCATTAGCAACGGGTCGGAATCATCAGAAATCTCTAAATTGGCTGCTAATAAATGGCTTCCGGTGATGACTCTGCCGTAGATGACAGGCAATGTTGCGCCTGTTCCAACTGTATTTGCAGGCCCGGTAAACGCATAAGACTCAATACCTGAAGCGCCTCTAGTAATACCACTTGGCCCTTCGCCTCTTACCCGTGTGCCCTGTCCTTTGATCCTGCCAGCACCAGAATTAGGAAGCTGCGGCTGTGGCGAAATAAGACTTGCCGTTCCAGAAAGCATTAAGCCAATTCCA
>Ga0181398_1000278_pt1 | contig 15543 bp, 10 predicted proteins | sample 21SPOviralmetaG_FD_130127 | JGI IMG/M metagenome (GOLD analysis project Ga0181398, IMG submission 130127) | Marine viral communities from the oligotrophic San Pedro Time Series (SPOT) site, San Pedro Channel, CA, USA - 21 SPOT_SRF_2011-04-29 | ecosystem: Environmental > Aquatic > Marine > Strait...
GCCCGATGCGTTTCAGGTACTTGTCCGCTGTGCGCCACTTTCGGAGCCACTGAGAGCGTAGGTGCCGAGCCTCCGTCTCTGAAACGACGACCCCCATGCCCTTCGCGTAGGTCACGAACGTGCGCGAACCGAGGCCCCCCGCGTAGCCGAAGTTGGCGACCTTAGACAGCGACCGAAGCCGCTTCATTTCCTTGTCGCCGCCGAAGTACAGGTCGCACGCCTCGGGATAGGTGACGCCCGCCAGCGATGCGGCGAACTCTAGGTGAAGGTCTTTGCCTTGCCGAACTGCGTCGGCCATTTCGCTCTGACCGAACCACTCAAGCTGGACCTGCGCGAACGTCCGTAGCTCCAACGTAGAGTAGTCAGCCCCGACGAAGATGCAGCCGTCACGGGCAACGAACGCTTCGCGGATACCCCCATCTCGCTTTATGTTCTGAAGGTTGGGGCGGCTGCTGCTCGTTCGACCAGACTCGACGAGCACGTTGAAGTAGGTGTGGACAGGTGCCTTCGCCCCCGCGTGCAGGATGGGGACGAACGTGCTTAGAACCTTCTCGATGGCCGAGAGGTTTCCAAGCGCCTCAAGCGCCGGGTCGCCCGAATTGACGAGCACGTCGCGCGAGGTGGACACTTGGCCGGTCTTCGTCCGCTCGACGCCGAGGGTGTAGCACCGCTCCACCCGTTCTCGGATAGCGGCCATGTCCTTTGTCCCGTCCGGTCGGATAAGGCCCTCGTTGACGGGTAGGTCGCGCAGTTCGTCGGAGCGCCAGCGGAACTTCTCCTCCAACGTGTCCACGTAAGGGCCGTCTGTCCGCAGGCCCCAAAAGCTCATTAGCCGCAAATCGAAATTAGCCCTCGACTGACGGCGAAGCTCCTCAAACGCAGCGCGAGAGCGGAAGCCCCCGTCCACGATAAGGCGCTTGAACATATTGGCGGTGTGTACCACATCGTCCTTCGCGTAGTCGATGTGCGCTTGGGGCCACTGGTCAAGCGGCAGCCCTTCCACGTCCGCGTAGCTCGTCCGCACGTCACCATCTTTCTCGGCGCTCAAGTCGATGCCGAGCCACCGCTCAACCAGCTTGGCGAGACTGTACTTGTGGTGCTTGTGCGTGCCTTGCCGGATGCGGAACAGTTTGTCCGCTACCAGCGTGTCGATGACGCGGCGGTCTTCGACAGCCTGCCAGACGTGCGGCCACGTCTCGGGAAGGTAGGTGGCGATGACAGCAAGGTCGAACGCGACGTTGTGGCCCACAAGAAAGCAATCGCCCTTGTCATTATTGAGAATGTCAAGGGCGTGCTGGAGATTGTCATGTCCCCCCGAGGTCAGCGTGACATCGGCGCGTGCGAGTCGTGTGCCTTCAACTCCATTGACACGCGCCGACGCCACGCTGACGAGCGGGGGAACATTGAGGCCCGCAGTCAGTAAGCGGGTCTCAACGTCGAGCACAGTAAAGTGCATTGTTCAGCCTACCAGTCCGTAGCCTCGTAGTCTCCCTCGCTGGATTCGTCGTCACTCCACGAGTCATCGGGGGTGGACACCTGCGGGCTGGCGATGGGCTCGTCCGTGGATCTCCACGCGCCGTAGTTGCGGTAGGTGATGGGGTTGCCGCTTCGCGTCGTCCCCTGTCGCGCGTCGCACCGGACGCGAGTGCCAATGTAGTCGCTGCCCTCGCTCATCGCGAAATCTTTGATCCACGCCTTGTCGATTTCGTTCGGCTTCTTGTGGCTGAGAGAAACCATAATGGTCTTCAGCACCTTGAGGATCGGTTCTCCCTTGTCGAGTCGTAGGGGGTCCGCGACGAACGTGCCGGGAGGAAGCGAGGGGTTGTTGCTCTCGACAATCTTCCAGCGGAAGAGAAAGATGAAGTTCCGAGGGTCGCGCTCGCTGGCGAAGTATCGTGCCTGATCCAACTCCAGCACGTAGGAGCCGGGGTCGATGTAGGCGTCGTTGCCCGTAGTGTTCTTGGTCTCGAAGTTGTCAAAGAGATCGAAAGCGTTATCACCGATCATATCATCCTCTTGCTGTCGTTGTTAGCCAACGTCTTGATGTTCGCGTACACGAGCTTCTGAGGCGAGCCCGTCACTGACTGAATGTACGCAGCGTCTCTCTTAGCATTACGAAACGACCGTGCAAAGGCTTTTGTATGCTGCATCACCATGAAATGCACCTCGTCGGCCTTTTGGCCCGCGCGGTGGGATCTCCCGAGCAGTTGTTCCCACGCCTCACCGTTGCTCGGAGGCGCGATGACGAGGTGGCGGTTCCACGCCTGCATGTTCTTCCCGGTCCCGTGAACGCGGATCGAACACGCGATGGTGCCCGCGCTGGCGGGTAGCTCGGACCCTTGACCGAACGTCGGGATGCCTTGCGCCTGCAAAAGCCTCTCAACAGCTTTGTCTTTGTACCACAGCACAGTGGACGACGGCTGCGCGTGCGCAGGGTCAACCATCGCCTTCACGTAATCGCGGGACACCCAACGGGTTTTGGTGACTGGCTCCACGCGGTCCTTGATGCGGAACCAGTGCTCAAAATGGGCCTTGACCTGCGGAGTGTTGATTTTGCCGCCTGCCACGGCGTCGCGCACGAGCGCCATGCTGTCCAATCCCGGCACGTTGCGCTGGATGATGCGACGCACGGTTCGGAACCAGCGTGAGCGCGCTGTGAGCCATTCCTCGTCGGGGACGCCTCCCGGCCACTCCCACTCGTAGAAGAAGCCCTGCGATAGCTGTGACGCTACGCGAGCGTACACCATCGGGTCGGCTATCTCCTCGCCCGAGGGCGTGCGCCAGTTCTTCTCCAAGTAGTCGAGCGTGCGCTTGATCTTCGCGTCCTGAAAGCCCTTGTTCGCATAGATGATTAGAGACGCACCGACGCTTCCCGATTTCGTGGCGACCACGCCGGGGGTCGAGGTAAGTCGGTAGCGAAAGGCTTTGCGCACATTCTGCTGATTGAGCGGCACCTTGCCTTTGGTCATCGCCACGAAGAAGGGTTGGATACTCGCCCATGCGTACCCCGTGGGGATGCCGTCCGAGTCCACGACCTTTGCCCAATTCTCAAGCAGAACGTGATTATCAGCATTGGGAATCGGAAGGGGCGAGTTGTTGCCGAGCGCCCAATGAGAGAGGTGCGCGAAGTCCTTGATGCTGCGCTGCGTGAAGGTTCCCGACATCGGACAGAACATGGTGTCGGGGTGGTCCCGAAAGTGCCTTGCTAGTCTTGACGTTCTGGCGCTCTCCCGATTCTTGAGCTTGTGGGCCTCGTCCGCGATGATGAGGTCCGGACGAAGGCTCTCGATGTAGTGAGACGATTTGGGGTTACTGAGTTTGCTGTACGGCATCACCTCCAGCCTCTCCGGCATACGGAAGTGCTTGGAGAACTCAGCGCGCATTGTCTCAAGCTGCTCCAGCATCGGAGCGGGCACGAGCAGCAGCGGCCTCTTTGCGTTTAGGGCTATCGGCAAAAGCAGCGATATGAGCGTCTTGCCGTGCCCGACACCGATCATGCCAAGCATCCCACGGGCTTTCTTCGCCTCGTAGAGTGCTTGGCTCTGGATCGGGTAGAGGTTGTAGCGCCCGTGAGGCAGCTTGAAGTGCCGCGTCAGGTCGGGCGCGGTTCCGCTGAACTTGGGCGCGGCCAAGATGCGGCGTATCTCTGGGGGGGCCTTCGGCATAGGGGTAAGACGCCCCCGCCCGTGAGAGCGGGGGCTTCCTACTAGCAGCCTCGGATCAGCTTCGACGCAAACGGCCCGATGCGTTCCATGATGACCTTGCCCACCGAATCGCGCGACGAAACGGCGATACACAGACCCTCAAATTTGCCGTCGCGGACAGCCAACTCCACGGCCTCTTTGATGCCTTTAGAGTAGTCGAGGAGCAGGGCGGGCGCTCCCTCGCGCTCGGTGATCTGGTCAAGGTACGGCGTGATGACCTTGAGCCCGTGCGTGTACGGCTGGTTGTGGACGAAGCAGTCCACCCAAAGCTCAAAGTCGGTCATGCCCTTCTCGGTTTGCTCCTTCGTTCTGGCCATCGTCTTCTCCATGCTCGCGCGGCGTGCGTCAGCCGGAGCGGGTGCCGGTGCCGGTGCCGGGGCGGGCTCCGGCTCAGGAGTCGGCGCAGGCGCATCCTCTGCGCCCGTGTCGGTCTCAGCCGTGGCCTCCTCTTTCCACGGGAGGTTGCTCCACTCCTTACGCATCGCGGCCTGAAACTCCTCGGCAGCTTTCGCGGTGCCGACGCCCCAACCCTTCTCGCCGTCGAGCGATGCAAGTACCAACTCAAGGAACTGGCCGAGAGTTTCGATGCCGTTGCGCTTCACGACGGTAACGGCGCGCTTGGCGAGGCCAGAATCTTCGATAGGAATATCGCCAAAGTTTTCGCGGTACACGGTGTCTTCCTCAGTTGCTTCGTCCGCGCTCTCTTCGGTCGCGGGCGTAGGGGTGTCGGTCGCTTCTTCGACCGTCTCAGCGGGTGCCTCTTCGGGCGTGTCGTCGGTCGTCTCTCCGCGCTTGTACTCGCCGGGAACCTCCCCAAACGGCGCGGGGATTTCGATGGCCTTCTCGCCATCCTCCAGCCGGTCGATGAAATCGCCTGCTGTGCGCCAAAGAGCGTTGACCTTATCGAGCAGTCGGCCCTTGAGGCCCGTGCTATCTCGGTCTTGGTCGGGGTGGTAGTCTTCGTAGAAGTTCGCCACGGATACGATGTCGATAGCCTCCAGCGCGGCAATCGCGCGTCGGGGCATACCGAGCCACGCCATACCTCCCTCTGAAACTGCGTCGAGGGCAGCGTCGTTGCCGTCAACGAACCGACCAGTGAACTCCTCGCCACCCTCGTCCGCGTCGAAGGCAGGGCCGCCGAGCAACGGAAGGGTGACGGACTCACCTGACTTCAGGAGACCGTGTGCCACCTTGACCGCATCCTGAGCATCGACCACAGCCTGCCCGAACCCGCTCACGTCAGCGGTTGCGAGTAGCTTGATCGTCGTGATGCCTGCGCGCTCCTTGAGCTTGGCGGCGAGACCTGACGAGATACCTGTTGCGGCAACGCCCTTTTTGCCGAACTCGGAGATTCCTTGCTTGGTGCCTTCGATGATTGTTGTTTTCGACTGGTTCATGTCTTCTGGTTCCTCGTGAGGAGGGGGGTTGATAGGCGGGATTGGCATGTCTTCCAACCCCGCGAGAGTTGCGAGTCCGTCCATTCCGCTTTGGTGCCTTACGCACAGTTCGCGGCGCGGACAGACTCTACCGTAGGCCGAACACGACCCGTAGTTCTTGGGCAACGCTCCGATGGCCATCGGGCGTCCACCTTCGTTAAGCCACTGCCTACGAACAGTCAGCATGTCTGAGATAGTGTCAAGAATTTTCTCCTGCACTACCCCGAAAAGTAAATCCCTGTTGACAGGAACGGTGATTCTTCTGGCTGGCGTCCCGTCCTTGAAGAACTGGTTATGCCCGTAGGACACGTTCGCGACAGGGATGTTGCGCTTCTTGAACTCGGGGATGGTGGCCCAAACGTAGGCGCAAAGCTGGCGGTCTGTGACCAGCTTCTCCTCGCTGAGTGCCACGCCCACGTTCTTCGCCGTCTTGTGGTCGATGATGGTTGCGCTGTCTCGCGTGAAGCGTGCCGCGTCGATGGCACCTACGAACTCCACGGGCACGTCGAACCCGTCCAGCTTCTTTACAAATCTTTTCTCGACCCAAATCTCTTCACCGGGATCTACGCCTAGACCCTTTGTGGCGTGAGGCAGTCGCCAGATCAGATCCTTCGCGTAGGGGCGAACATAGTCGGGGAGGTTTTCCAACTTCACCAGAGCGCGGGCGTAGGACTCTAGTAGGCTGGCAACGTAGCTCCCCTCTATGAGTGGGAGGGGCTTCGCGTCGTCCTTTCCAACGCGAGCGAGGTAGTCGTAGGCCCAAAGGCTCGGGCACAACTCAAACTTGTTGAGTTGCGACACGGAGACGCGAAAGACGGTCGGTTGCATGTCTCTGCACTGAAAGGTTGACAGGGGCGTGTTGGGACAGGCAACATACCCGAACCTTCAACTTGCGCCAACCCCTAAATCATGCCGAAGCTCGACGACGTTCCCGTCTTCGTGGGTGATCGCTTCGCTTTCGCGTTCCCGAACACGCACGGTAAAAAGCCGCCAAAGATGGCCTCGATCTCGCTCGGTGAGGCTGCCCGAAAGACGTGGCCCGACCGGGCAGGCGTCGCGCCTTACTTCGTCGAGAAACGAAACTCGCTCACGCGGCTAGCTTACGGAGCGGTGCCGCACTACGAGAAGCGCAAAAAGCGAGTGCTCGTAAGGCAGATGTGGCTAGACATCGACAACGAGCCGCACGAGCCGTGGTCGTCCTACGCGGAGATTGAGGAGGCTAAGGACAAAATGCTCGCTGCGGTGGCCGACCTCGGGGAGCCGCCTTTCTGGTACGCAACGCCGCGCGGGATGCGAATCGTGTGGGTGCTCCCGAAGCCCGTGGAAGCTGGGTTGTGGAAAAGCTACTTCATGCAGTTCAAAGCCGCGCTTTTTAGTCGTGGCCTGAAGGTCGATCCCTGTTCCGCAAAGTGGAATACGATTTTCAGGCCGCCGAAGATTAGCAACGGTAAGAAGCTCCCTATCGGGCCGGACCATGTGGGGGTTCTCCTCTGGCAACCGGAAAAGTCGTTACAGAAACAGGACTTTGTGGAGCAGGTGGCGACCGAGAAGCGCCCCATGCCCGATCTCGTTTACGAGAAGGACCACGAGGTCTATAAGACCATCCGGCGTCTGGCCGAAGCTCGCGGCCTTGCCAACGGTCGCCCCGTCGCCTCGGAGGGCAGTCGGCGGAACACCATGTGGAGCGTCGCGGGGAAGGTCGCTAGCGCCATCGGGGCTGCTGAACCTGAGCAGGTGTTCGCGGCGATGCGTCGAAGCGTCACCGCGATGCAGGAAGAAGCGCCGAAGGGGCACCCGGCCCCTACGCTAGAGGAGCTTTGGGAGGCGTGCCTAGAGGTCTGCGCGAAGGACAGCGCGCGTAGAGACGCATCGAAGACGGAATACCTCGACATTCTGGAAGGGCTAAAAGACCTTCACACCAACGGGCTCACCGAAGAACAAGCCCCTGCGGGTCCGACGCTCCCGAAAGAGACGCGCGAGGAGGTTGTCCGAAGGCTGCTCGTCTCGACGCGCCACGATACCTGCTGGTACGTGCTGAACGAGCAGACCGGGGGCTACTCCAGCCGTACCAACGCGACCCACCTCCCGGCTGCGTTCCGAGAGAACTCGCCGCGCATCACGAATGGGATGCGGGACAAGCGAGGTCAGTTCTACTCTGTCAGCGTCCTGTCCGAAGACTACCATACGGAAGTCAGCGAGATGGCCTACGTGCTGGGCCAGAAGGGCAACAGGCTCAACAAGTCGATGGACCGCATGGAGCTTGGCGTGTGCCCCCTACGCGACGACATTGAGCCTGAGTTCAATCAAGGCGTCGCGGAGTGGTTGTGCTGGTTCGGCGGCGATCATGTGGACAAGCTGCTGGATTGGCTCGCGTGCGTCCCGCAAGTGCAGGAGCCGCTGTGCGCGCTCTACGCCTGCGGGCCGCCCGAGTCTGGAAAGGGATTGCTGGTAAACGCTATTGCGAACCTCTGGAAGACCAAGCCCACGCCGTTCGCGCAAATGCTCTCCTCGTTCAATAGCGGGATGCGGCGAAGCCCGCTGTTGTGGGCTGACGAGTACATCCCACGCTCAGAGAAGCGCAGCGTGTCGGGTGTCCTGCGCGACCTTATCGGCAACCGCTCGCACGAGCTACGCGAGAAGTACGTCCCGTCACACGTCCTGCTGGGGTGCCCTCGTCTGGTCGTCACGGCGAACAACGCGCACGTCATCAGCTTTGACGAACAGTTGTCACGCGACGACTACGATGCGGTCATCCAGCGTCTCGGCTTCGTGCAGAGCGCGGAGTGTACGCCCGAGTTCTTGCGGACGCAGGACACCGAATCGTGGGTAGAGACATGCGCGATTGAGAAGCACGTCCTGTGGCTGGCGAAGCAGCGCCCTGTCAAGCGTAGCAGTCGATTCCTCGTGGCGGGATGGGAGACGCCGTGGCACCGCCGCCTCAAGTATCAGATTGGCTGGAACGTGTATGTCATGGAGGCTATCATCCGGCTGCTGGCAGAGAAGACGGTCGCTGGTCGTTACATGCGTATCAAAGACGGGCTCCTCTACATCACGCCCGAAGCCATCAGCGAGGTTTGGCCGACGTACTGGCCGTCGCGCAAGCTGCCGTCGATGGAGTATCTGGAGCACAGTCTCGACGCCTTCCGCCCCGACCACGGCGCTTTGAGGATTGGGGGTAGCAGGCCCGTCTGTATGAGTTGGGTGTACGAGCACGCAGAGCGCGTGAACATGCTTGAGCGCGTGAAGGATTCTGTCGAGGCGTTGACCGCCGCGACCAGCGAGCCCGAGAAGGAGGCTGAGGCTATCATCGAAGTGCTGCCCGTGCCCGACACCATGTGGGCGAGCGCGGATATGCCCCGCGACCCCGCCGTGCTGGTGATGTTCAGGCCCTTCGCAGAGGCGCGTGCGGAGGCGATCCGCGCAGCCATCGCTGACGGCTCTGTCGAGGCAGGCGAGCGTGAAGATACGTGGGTGGTCCGAGCCGCCGACGCGAAGGAGAAGCTGAAGGGATTGAAGGAGCCTCGCAAGCCTCGATGGTTCACCGCGAAAAACTCAATGTCGATTCTGACTACTCAGGATTGTAGAAAAAATCAGATTGTCGTCCCCAAAAGCTGACGCGAAAGCCGACGCTTGAGCAAGCACCCCCGCGATTGCCCTACGCGGGGGTGCTTGTGGTTTTGGGCACCCGGAGGGGGGCCGCCGCCCTAGAAAGGGGTTTGCTAACGCTCAGGGGTGCTGAGAAGGCGTTTGAGGGCGTTGCAGGTGTCCGAGGCGCAGTAGGGCTAACGAGGTCGTTAGAGGGCGTCTGAGTGCGCCTCGCGGACGGGTGTGCCTCAGCGCGACGTATGGACGCGCGAGACTGCTCTGTACGTGCCTGTTCTTAAACGACTTTTAGCGCCTCACGCGAGCGCGTCCCCCCGTGTCCGCGCCACGCACGCAATCTCCCGGCATTTCTACGTTACTTTCAGCGCCTCTACTTTCTTTTTCTTTTTCTTTTTATCTACTTTCTTTTCTTCCAAATCCCTATGGTCAAATCAGTGGGGACAAAACAAAAGGGCGCGTGAGCGGACGCAGGGGGGCGCGTAGCACACAACATGCCAAGTCGCTTTGTCCTGCAATCCCTGTAACTTGCGGACCACCTCGCGCGTCCGTGCGCGTCCGTGCGCCTCCCCGCGTCCCCACGCACGCGCGAGGGGCTTGCACCCTCCGCTCGCGGCGTGTAGCGTTGACGCTGACTCGGAGGTAGCCATGTCGGAACCCTCGGGCGCAGACTACGATGCGTCCCCGTTGGCAGCACGATTCCGGTCAGTACGAGACGTGCGCGGCAGGATAGCCCGTGAGCTAGAACTGCTGGACCGCTATCGCCTCTTCACTGGCCGAAGGTCACTCGCACTCAGGTCGCGAGAGGTGGAGGTGTGGACGCGCAAGAAGCGCAAGCTGGACCACTACCCGAAGGAGCTACCGAAGCCCAAGAAGACGGATGACACCATCGTCTATTGTGTCACCGACCTTGTTCCGAAGCAGAACCTCTACCTCGTCCTGTTCATGCGAGACTACCATTCCAAGTACGGCAAGCTGCCTTCAATCAAGGAATGGAGAACGTGCTGCGGGCTCAACTCGGACGGTCGGGTGCAGCGGCTTCGTGCGGAACTGACCAAAGCGGGGGTGCTGCTCAGGAGTGGTTCAACGAGCAATACGCGCTTCACCATCAAGCCTGAGTATTTGCCGCTAGCGAACCCTGAGTTTTGGAAAACCCTTACGAGCGTTGACATTCCGAAGGTGCCCTAGTAGTCGTTGACTTACGACTGCCCGCATTTGCACCTGTTTAGGAAGCTGTCATGTCCTACGGACCCGTACCCGGCACCCTCTACGTGCCGAACACTTACCAAGAGGCTATGGTCTTCCACCCCCTGCTCGCCCAGCGCGTGCTCGGCGGCATGAACGGGACCACGCTCTACAACCGTGTCGCTGGCCCCTCGTGCAGTTGGTACACCGCTGAGACGGTGCCGATTCCCACGGCGCAAGCGCGGTACATCCGAACAGGGATGGCTAACACGAGCGTTGTAGGCCCCGGTACACAAAACGTCGCTATCGGAGGTCTGTCGAAGCAGGTTGGAGCATTTACAAAGCCGTATTTTGACGGTGAGTTCACTTCGTCAAACGACCCGTATGCCGAAAGCGCGCAGCGGAGATTAGAGTACGTCGAACGAGCCGGTCAGGTGCTTGAACCCCTCGCCCTGCCAATGGCGATGATCATGCAGGGATTGTACGGCGGCGAGACGATTCCTTCCGCCGTTGCAGCAACCCTTGCGCAACTACCTTCGACCCCGGACATCGTGGCTTCGGTGCGCCGCGCTGGACTGTTCTTGCAGGCAGTTTCGGACTACGTGGACGGAAGCGAGTATTCCGTGATGCAGGTCGCTACTCTCATCGACGACTTGTTGAACGGCCAAAGCATGTCTGGCGAGGCAGAAGAGGTCGCAGAAGGCGCGCTGGAGCGTGGTCTCATCGCCGTCGAGCAAGACATCGCAATCTCTGGTGAAATCCAGCCGGATTGGTCGGCTCTCGACGAGACAAACGGAGCAAGCGAACCTGTCGCACCTGCCGAGAACACGGGTGAGTCGAAGAAGAAGTCACTTACCCCGTGGCTCCTCGGGGGCGCGCTCGCGCTCTACACGCTCCGGTAGCGCCCTCTAGCCTTGACGGTCCTGTACGCCGACGCTATGCGTCGCGATACAGGGAACCCGTTTCAGGGGTGTTACGGGCCTGTCTGGCGTGGCTCTCCGTTGCCGCCAGTGGCCCCTCTGACCTTTCATGTCTCGGTCGGAGGGGCCTTTCGCGCTCCTCCCAACGAGAATGAGGGCACGTCGGCGTCCTTTAGTCCGACGTGGCTCACCACCTCCCGTCCGGGGATGGCGGGGAAAATCGAGCAGTCGGGGTGGTAAAGACCGCAGTCTCGGAGTAGGTCATAAATACCTTCCTCAGAGGTCACTTCTTCCTGCGTTTCCCAAGCGACGCCCTCAACCTGCGCCAAGAAGAGGCAGTAGCCGACGCCCTTGAGTACACCCTCGGCAACGCGGCCACGAACACGCAGACCGTTACGAAGACAAATCAGACAACGGCCAGCGACAGGCATTGTGATGGCAGACATGACACTCACAGTTCAGGGGTGGATAAGGAGCCTGCGAGCTTACTCCGCTCGGCTCACCGCAGCAACCCTGATATTGGCAATAGGTGTAGGATGCGGTAGCCTCTCGCGGGTAAGTAAGCGAAACTCCTCGATTGAGGCACCCGTGAACGCCATATTTGTAGCACTGACGGTCGGCGCGACTCTCGGCTTCCTGACAAGGAGGTTTCGGGAAGAGGACTCCTCGGGCATCAACAGCTTTAGCCCGTTGACCAAATACACGCCGCACGCGCCCGAAACGGTCGAGCTATTCAAAGCCGCCGCACAGAAGGCGGGCCTTCCGCAAAGCTGGGCTCGGCAGAACGGCCTCCACGAAATCCTCGGCAAAGAGTCGAACGGCTACGTCGGCGTCCTGAACTACGACCTGTCAAACAAGCTCGGCGTATCCAACAAGTTCAGCAACGTGCCGGATACGGTCAACGTGCTTTCGCGTCTTCGTGCGGGCGGCGACTATGCAGAGTCCCACGGTGTGCGGTCGCACGCCACGGGCCTCGGTCAACTCCAGCCTTCCAACGTAGACCGATTCTACCCAAGTGGTCGGGTGGGCATTGGCGTGCCTGTGGAGGAAGCGGCGGGGATGATGCGCTACATCGAGGAAATGTACGGCGACCCCGACAACGCATGGAGGGTCTACCAGCTTCCCGTATGCCGACCGAATGAGGCGCGACCTACTTGGTACGGCGATTGGGAAACCGCACTGGAGCTAGGCTGCAAGCGAGGCGAGGGCTACTGATGGCGATGCGCGCACTGGACCACGAGACGCTATCGCTGCCCGACTACTACGACATCCCGTGGGACGGCGACAAAGCCCGAAAGCGACTACGCCGGTTGGTCGAACGGCTTGAGGCAGAGGGCTACCCGCGTGAAGCAGCGATGGACGTGTACGCGAGCGCGTTTCTCGTCATCGACGGGAACCCGCTCAACTACACCTCGTACAAGTTCCCCATCGCAGAGCCGATGCGGAACGACGAAATCAAGGTTGTACCCAAAGCGGTTTGGGCGGCAAAGGCTTACGCCCACGGCGCACGCAGCGGCAAGCCGCTCCGTGGCGAGGTCCGAAGGAGGGTCGATGCGACGCTCAAGCGTTACACGGCGCTGATTCGCAGCCACTTCGGTCGCGTGCCGAACCCTCTGGCCGAACCGTCAGAGAAGGCGCTGAGCGAGCGCAACGACCCCGGTTTGTGGCGTGAAGTAGTCCACGAGGTATCGCAGAGCCGCCTCGACTCGACGGACGGTAAGCGAAATTGGGATGCCTACGCTGCTGGTCAGGCGACCAAGCTCTACGAATCGCGGGGCGGCGGCTACCACACCCCTAAGAAGCCCCGTGGCGGTATTCAGGAATGGTTCGACGAGGAGTGGGTCTCCCTGCACCCTGACACGGGCGACATCCTCGGCCCCTGCGGAACACGCGAGTTCCAGCGAGGCGGGAAGACGCACCGCCTCAAGCGCAACGATCCGCCGCTTCGCTGCCTCGCGCGGGAACGCGCGGAGGGCATGACCCCCGCGCAGAGACGAAAGACCGCGCGCAGCAAGGCGAGAGCGAAGTTGGGCCAGAATGTCGGAAACGTCGATGTCCGCAAGAGGAATCCGATGGACCTGTACGACGAGTTCCACGAGTCCATCAACATGACGCCGGAGGAACTTCGTAGCTGGGCAGCGGGCAACAAGCGGTACTTTGCCTCGACGGCTACCGGGCAGAACAGCCTTGACCGCATCGTGCAATTGGTACGCAAGCCTCGGTCGAGGTGGACAGACCGCGACCTCAAGTTCGCGCGGAAGGCAATCAACTTCAACAACCGCCATTTGGAGCAGGTCGTTCGCGCGCACCATGATCGAGGTGGCTCAGGTGGCTTCGGTCGTGAGGTCAATCGGAGTGGCTGGTCAAAGCGCCATATCGCCCTTCGGAATTGGGGCCATACACCTGACAAGCCCGACTCCCCCGCCTACGAGGCCGACCTTGAGTGGATGGACGGCTGCGGGGGCGACGTAGACGCACGCCGGGAGAGGGCCTAATGTTCGTCGTCCCTGCTTTGGGCTACGCCTACAACGCTTTGGAGCCCTTCGTATCTGCCGAGACGATGTTCCGGCACCACGCGATTCTCCACGAGGGCTACGTCTCGCGCCTCAACGCCTTCGTCGAGGAGCACCCCGACATGGCGCGTCAGCTTGGGGCGTCTCTGGTCAACATGGTTCAAGAATCCAAGAACCTTGAACCGGAGTTCCGCGATGTCGTCAGGAACAATGCCGGAGGCCACATCAACCACACGATATGGTGGAAGACGTTGTGCGCCCCTTCGGACACCTGCCGCTACCCGGCGAAGCTGGAAGCCGCCATCGGCAAGGAAGAAGTGCTCAAGCAGCGTATCCACGCTGAGGCGAAGAAGCGCTTTGGCTCTGGATGGGTTTGGGTCGTGCGCGGGCGCGACCGATGGAACGTGACCTCGACGCCCAATCAGGACAGCCCGTACATGCGTGAGCAGTACCCGCTGTTCGGCATCGACCTGTGGGAGCACTCCTACTACGACGACTACGGACCTAGCCGCGAGAACTACATCGACGCGGTGTGGAACTGCCTTAACTGGCGCTCGATTGAATCGCGATTCAGTAAGGCGGCGAGGGTCCGGTGACACGTTTCGCTACACTCCCGTTCGCGGGTAGGGTGCCTGTCACGATACGTGACGGAAAGGCGTTCTTGGACGAGCCTTTCGGGCCGTTAGACTACTACGCAGCGGCGCTCCAAGACACAGCACGCAGCGCCTTGTCGGGAGCGGCCCGGAAACACGAGGACGAGGCCAAACGCCAAGATCCCGTTTACGGAGAATGGCTTTCTAAGAGCATGACATCCTCTCAGGCCAAGCGCGACGCGACCGCAGTGGCGAAGCATGTTCGGTCGCTGCTGCCTTCGATGAAGGCGCTCCTGAGAGACGCAGAGGTCAAGCGGATTATCGAGGAGGTCGAGGGCCGGAAGTGGAAGGCCGCTGTCCGCGACAACGCAGAGGTCATCGCGCTCGCGGAGGCGATGGGCTACCTGATGCTCCCCGAGCAAGGCTTCGCTAAGACCAAGTTCGGCAAGCAGCTTTCGTCTATTCCGGCGCAGGGCCGTGTGAGCGTGCTGAACGGGATCGCTGATGCCCTCAAGTGCTTTCACTCAGGTACGGGCGCGGGGTGCCCGAAAGGCAAGCGCGAGAGGCGTGAGTACGTCCTGAACAAGCTCTCCGGTCTCGCTCGCGTCACCTACGAGCGGGCGCAGGTCTTCGCGGCCCAGCGAGAGTTCTTCGCCAACATCCCCGAAACCCTCATGGAGTTTCTACCGGCACGGCTCACGGTAGCCCTCGACGGAGCAGGCCACATCGAGACGCTGGAGGAACGGTTCGCGGCGTTCACGACCGACACGGAGCCCTTCCTGAACCCCAACACGGGCAGGATGGGTACGAAGCAGCGCCCGTTCTTCCGAGAGGGCCAACTCGGATCTGTGCAATACCTTAGCAAGACGCACGAGCAGAAGCGCCGTACTCAGGCCGCTATTGCGAACAACTTTGACAGCATCGCAGCGACGTTGCTGCGCGACATGGCCGAGGCCCGAAGCGAACAAGCACGCTTGGGCGCATCGGTGCTCTACGTCATGTACGCCACAGGCGCTCGCCCGAGCCAAGACACAGGCTCAAGCGCGGGAGAGTCCACGACCTATGGCGTCCTGAGCCTTGAGCGCGACAATCTGCTGGAGGAAGGCAAGGAGCTAGGCAGCGCGGTAAACGTGGAGTTCGTCGGCAAGGCGGGGACCGTGAACACCTACAACGTGAGCGGCTTGCCTGCGCTGATACTGCGGGTGAACTCCCGGTTGCAGGAGGCGACGGGCAGTCCGACGCTCTGGTACGACCGAGACAGCAAAGCCAGCTTCACCTACGCGGATTTGACGCGCTACATCCGAAGCAGGCCCGCGTTTGAGCTTGCACCCGGCAAGTGGCTGAACCCTACGGATTTCCGAAAGTACCGGAGCGCAGAGGTCTTCTACGAGGAGTTGCGTGGGCGAAAGGCCAAGCTGGGCGACGACATTCTGAAGATAGCCGCCTCCACAGCCGCCGACGATGCGCGGGCCTCGATTGCAGAGGCTATCTCGTTCGCACTACGTGACGCGCTGGACGCCACCGCCGACGCCTTGAACCACAAGGACAAGAAGACCACCGTTGCGGCTTACCTGAACCCCGAGATTTTGCTA
>Ga0181398_1000279_pt1 | contig 15477 bp, 18 predicted proteins | sample 21SPOviralmetaG_FD_130127 | JGI IMG/M metagenome (GOLD analysis project Ga0181398, IMG submission 130127) | Marine viral communities from the oligotrophic San Pedro Time Series (SPOT) site, San Pedro Channel, CA, USA - 21 SPOT_SRF_2011-04-29 | ecosystem: Environmental > Aquatic > Marine > Strait...
CTCCTATATGACTCGCCTTTCTCTTGATGAACTCAATCACAATAAGAATCACATTCAACACGCTATCAATATGGAAGAAACTCACCATCTTCTTAGAAATCAGGCGTGGTTTGTTCATCCTTATCAAGCAGTTGATTCTATACTGAATAAATGTAAAGATGAAGCGGATTTTGACCCATTTTATTGGGAATATATCCTTGAAGGAATGAAAGAGGCAAATGAATGTCCTTGGGAATGTGATACTGAATACACAGATAAGATGACTATGATGTTGGAAGCAAAGATGATGGTTTATGACGTAGAAATTGAAATACGTAAGAATAAGAAAAAGTGTAGTATGATGCCCTTAACGCCACAAGGATGGGCAAACGTTTTTAAATACTTAGAATCCTTATAATTATAATAGCTTAGATATATTTTTTTTCTTATCATCTACGGCGGCGAAATGTAAATTCTCCCTATAAGAGTATAAGGTCAAAATACAAATGAACGCCGTAGATAACTATATTTTTTTTTCTATATATATGGTAAATGAAAGAACAAATTGATTGCCTGTGGATACAAGATACTTTAGACACAATGAGTGAGGAATGTATTAAATCGTGGATAGCTGTAGGATATGATGTAAATCTACACACTTATTCTAAAAATGATTTTTCTTCGTCTCTCAAAATAAATGTATTAGATGCTAACAATGTTATCCCTCGTAATGATAGCATTAATATTAAATCGTTCCAAAGCGACCACTGGCGGTTTAATTTATTCAAACAGAACAAAGAAGCACAACAGAAACGCAAGATAATATGGCTGGATACTGATATTTTTTTAATAAGAAAGATACCTACAAATATCATCAACAAAACAAGTAGTCAATACAACAACAAAACAGGATACTACAAATCACAGAAAAACTATAAAGCAAATATCGGTGCTATGATTTTTGACGGCAATGAAGATATAGACTGGAACAAGATACTCACATCTAAAAACAAATCCACCGCCTTTGAAAGTCATTATCTAAAGAACTGGGAAAGCACCATCACTGATGATTATGTTCTACCCCCTGTAGCCTTTTGCCCTATTCATTGGGCGTGGGCTAAGGACTTATTCACCCAGAGGACATTCAAGACTGATACCAAGTATGGAATATCACAGATGTATTATGATGATATAGTTAATGAAGACTATATATATGGAGTCCATTGCTGGCGGTCTATATTGCGTGTAAAGGGGTGGATAGTCAGTAATGATTCTATCTACAAACAATTAACAAAACTCCACACCGAAAAATAATATCTACGTATAGTATAAGATGCCCCTGACTTTTGGAGATGATAACATAGTAAAATCTATAACTATTAGAGACAGTATAACACAGTATTTAGGACAAATCATATCAAAGAGCGATGCGATCGCTGGATACAACAAGGTGAGAATTTATTGTAAAGCACCCATGGCGATGACTATAGAAATATTTACTGGAGATGTAGATTTTCAAGAATTCGATAATTATACGGCAGAATTGGCTACAAATAATACGACAGATTTCCAAAGTGCTGGAACAATCGATATCGCAAGTGGAGAACATTTTGACTACCAATTCCCAGTATCTTCGCAATACTATTTTATTAAACTAACTAAAAACGTCTCTAATGCTACCACCTATGAAGTGGCTCTCAATGCCTACAAAATGAATGCCGATATAACGCCCATTGGAATTCGTGATAGCAACATCAAACTCCACTCATATACCCAGCACGTTAGACCCATCAGTGATTTTAGATTGGATATGAAAGACAACAACTTGGAAGGATTCAGTCCATTCAAACTACACGCCCTCGGCAACTATTCTAGTAATGCTAAACTTTTAACTCTAAGCGGAAACGCAACTAGTACGAATATACCTCAGTATAATTCAAGCGATATAATTAGGCTCACTACGGCAAATAGAAATTTTGTAGTCTCAGCTGGAGCAAACGATACTGGGGGTGGGACTGGAGCAAGAACTCTTTTAATCACTGGCGTAGATGAATTTGGACAAGTTAAATCATTCACCCAAAATCTTGGCGGTAATGTAGGACAACTAACTCCAGCAACTCTCGATGCCATCAACTCAGTGGTAGTTGCTTCTACAGGAAGCGTATTGATAAATGACGGCGATATTAGTGGTATAGAACAAGTCGGCGGACAAAGCGTATTCGCATTTATTATGCCGTTAGGAGCTGGTGTAGCCAAACAACCATATCAATATATACCAGCAAATACAACGACATATTTAGACAATATCAATATAAGATGGGACTGTGTAGAACCAGCAACAGTCATCATTAGAAAAGCAAACTATAAAACAGATACAAACGGTATAAAAAGCGACCCAGTATTAGAAATATTGTATATGGAAAGACTCCAAGAAAATGGAACTCTCGCTATCAAAACAGATGTAGTGCTACAAGAAAGAGACCTAATCTATGTAGAAGCATTTGGACATCTCGCCCAAGGAAGTGGAGCTGGAGGAGCATACGCCTCATCTAACCTAATCAATGTAGAAATAACTGGAATCAACAAACAAACAAATTTTTCAAATATATCTAATTTATAAAAAATCTTTGCTATATATATAAAATGGGATACTGTCCAACGTGTAATGAATGGGTCGGCTACGGCTACTCCTACTGCGAATGTAAAGACTGCGAAACTGTTAGAAAACTGATTTCACTCTACGGCATCAAAACTATAGGCAAATCTCTCAACAAGATTTTTGTTAGAAATGAAGAAGCCATAGATAATAGAACAGATAATATTGATAAAATTGTAGATGGTAAAATTGAACCATCAGCCAAAAATATGTATAAAAAAGACTATGAACTTCGGTCTAAGAAACCAATACCAATTGTTTAATTATTCATAAAGCGATTTCCACGCTCAAGTAGATTCTCAAGTAATTTTTGAAAAAACACGGTGTCGTCATTATCATCATCTATATGAAGATAAATCATACTATCATGTAGCATCTCTATACCGCTTATTAATGTGTAGCATAATTTTCTATTATTATGTCCCTCTCTCCTAATATTTTTAATTTCGTCATCTTTTTTATTTAATAACTCTTTGAAATGGTCGCCCATCTCTATTAATCGTTGCTCCGTGATATTGCCTTCTAGATTCCACTCAGTCATTAATCTATAAGAATAAATTATTTAAAAAATTTCTACGCCTATTATAATATATAATATGAATATTGATGACTACATCGAGATATTTAAAGCACAATCTAACAGCAATGGTAAAACTTTGGCTAACAACACTTACAAAGCGATGGCTACAAATCTACGAAGACTTCTCAAAGTATTTAAAATTTCCAACATTGACGACTTAGGCGAAGCTATTGGTAAAGATGATGATTATCTATCTAACATTAATAGATTGATAAATCACATTAAAGATGAATATAGTCTAAACACAACAATACAAACAATACTCGCAATACAAAAATATCTAGAACTATACTCAATGGGCTTAGAACCAGATGATATAGATGAAGGACTTAAAATCAATCTTATAGCAAAATACCTAAAACAACTCTCTAAATATCTAAAAATATGCTGTGATAGAAACCAGCAAATTATTAATGAAAACAAATTAACAGCAAAAGAACGAGATAACTGGATAGACTACGGCTCAATGGTAGATAAATTTACCACTTATATCAATTCAACAGAAGAACCAGTGATAGAGGGGGATAAATTTTATTTTCATAGAAACAATCTTATATTAGGATTTTTTATATTAATACCACCTACTCGCATCACAAACTATGAAAAGATGTATTTCAAAAGCGATGTATTATCCCATCAACAAAAACTACCCACGGATAGGAATTTTATACTCAAAGAAGATTATGAAGGAGAAGCAAACTATTATCTAGTATTTAACCAATACAAAACCGCCAAGCATCTCGGCTCTGTCTATAAAAAGATAGGCAACAGTAGCAGTGAAACTCTACTCAAAAGTCTTATCACCAAATACTTGGATAGCCGTGAAAATATCGCCCCATATTCGTGTGAGTTATTTTTGATTAATATATACTGTAGCCCCATCACTCAGCCTAAATATACTGATATACTCAAGCAAACATCTAAGAAGATTTTTAATAAGGAATTATCTTGCGATTTACTTCGTAAGATATTCATCACCAATTATATGAAGAAAGCACACTCTATCAGTGAAAACACTGAAGTAGCCAAGTTTATGGGACAAACTTATAATGCGACAATGATGGAAAAGTATAGAAAAATTGATACGCCAGAAGAAGGCAAATCACAGATTTCAAGTTCTATAATTATTGGATTTGATTAATTTATATTGAATTTTCAAAATTGATTTTAATTTTACATAAGAATACAAAGCATATCTCTATCAATATGGTTAAAAATTGTGTTATGTGTAATGTTAAATTGAAAGAAGACGAAACAAGTGTTTATAGTTGTAAAAAATGCTATGATAAATATGCTTTTTGGACTATAAGTGAAGCGAAGGTAGAGGCTATGAAAAAAGAAGAAGAAGAAGAAGAAGAATATGAGTGCGAACAATGTAGTGTAGAAGTAAAAACAACAAAAGATTTAACTATTACATATGGGTGTATGGATATGAAATTTTGTGAGGATTGCTACAAAACTAGTAAAGAAGAAGAAGATATAGAATTTTGTGAAGTGTGTGATAAAGTCAAAACTAACCATAGTGGTTATTATACAAAAGAAGACAAAGGATATGAAGGGTTCGTATGTGGAAACTGTTTTATAGATTGTTATTCTACTGAGCAATATACAGAAACAGAGGCTCTGGATAGCCTCAAACGTTCTGGATGGACTTGGCCGCCAAAGGAAATGTGTCTCATCGGTGAATGTAATTGTGAAGGAGATGAACTAGAGTTTTGTGATGGATATGGAACTGAGTAAGATAATGACTGAGGCGGCGAAATGTAAATTCACTCTATAAGGATATAAGGTCAATTTACAAACCAACGCCATTCCGCCGATTTCCATTTATTAAACAAATATAATTGATTTTTTATATTGTCTATATTTATAGAATGAATATTAACCTAATATCTCCAGATTCAAACGGTAATCGATACAGTGTGCGATTTAAGGAAGATGTGAATATTCCAGCAAATTCAAAGATATATTTAAATCACGCTACGCTATCTCGCAAAGGCAATTTTTTCCTTAATAGTGATTGTGAATTGATGATAGTTATTCCACAAAATCAAGGAGCAGCCCAAGACGATTTAACGCAGAATGTCTATCCAAGTAGAACAGAAGGCGATACTTCGGTATTTAATACTCCACTATACGACGGTAGCACAATCAGTCGCTACGGTAAAGCAACCATTCCTAAGGGAACATATACATACAAAGAAATGGTAGATAACGTCCAGACCGCAATCGATACAATTTTAACAAACACAAACAATGGAGCTAATATGTCTCTCTACCGCTCAATTAAAATCAGTGATTTAGATGATGACTACATAACTGGGAATGACGCAGATGTAGCCTTTGGTATTATACAAAAAGGTGGCTTGGGTAGTTCGCAAACAGATTCTATACCGATGGAAGCATTCGCACTACAGACTGGGAATGACGCAAATGGTAGAGAAATCACGGTGAATGATGATGGTATTTTATTCACTGGAGCGAACAAAGATGACGGTGGTGGGCGAAGTGTTTGGAATGGATATGGAGTAGCCGACAAAAAACTTAATTTTTATAACAACCCAGATTTTAGACCAGTAATGGAATACAAAGGTATAGAGTGTGTTTCAAAACAAACTCCCCAAGAACTAGCAGCAAATAATGGTGCTATATGTATTGGTGGATTCAGTAATGCCTATGCTACAGGATTATACGGAACAGAAAGCACACAAGACGCAGACCAAAATAATACAGATGATAGAGATAGAACCTCAGGAAACATAGCATTTACAACCGCTAGAGGAAACAATGGAGGCTCATTTAACCCAAGCCAAACACATTTTCAACAGAGAACCAGCGTCAGTGCCATAACAACAAACGCAAACCAGAAGAATCTAATAATGCCTTTTACGGTGATGTTGGATGGACGAGACGCAGGTGAATGTAAATTGAGAGTCCAAATAGCAAGAATGGGAACTAATAACCACAATTTAAATTTTAGAGCCTATCACTTCGCAAATCAAGGACAACAACAAAAAGGACAAACAACTATATTTAGTAGAACTATGAGCCAATTAGGGCTTGACCCAGCTGATTTAGTATCGCTAAAAATATTTTTGACTGTTGGTGGATATAAAGCAAATGATAGTGATAGGACTGGTGATGACCCAATGGGGGGAGGGGGTATATCTATATATGTATTGAATGAACTTGCTATGGCTGGAGATTTACCATTAACAGACCAGCCAGCTGGAGCAATATTAGTCAATAAAAAACTTCTTTTTAATATGAATTTCCTCTTAGACCAACGAGACAATGCTATACTAAACGGAAAAAATAGATTAGATTATACTAGAGTGCCGTGTGTGGGTAGTCAGCAACCTTTTAGTGTGTATATGGCTGGACTTAAAAATGGGGAGGGGTGGCAATCGATTCATTATGACCCACTGTTAGGACTTGGAAACAACGCCACAAAACCACTAACAATTATAAGAAGATACGGAATAGTCGCTGATGATGAACTCGCAAATCAAATCAATGTAGAGAAGAAAACCGATTTTGAAAGAAATATAAATAAAAATTTTAACTATGACTTTGAAGCACTCAATCGTCTATACTATCCAAATACTCGTGATACAGCAGCAACTAATAGCACACAAATCGCAACTACAAAAATGACGCTACCATGGCGTAGAATTGGATACTCAGTCAAAGTCAATTCGCTACCACTTCGCTCATATAAAAACACAAGTGATGGACGAGACGGAGGATATAGTAAGAATATACTCGCAAATGTCCCAGCACCATTCAAAGACACTGATGTAGAATATAACGCACAAGATACACACGTTCTAACATCTACCTATGAACCGCCATTTAAAATCAATAATAACCTAAACAATCAGCCTTTTACTACAAATAAATTCGATGTAGAAATCGTCAATAGTAAGACAGATGAACCAGCAACAGAGATATTAAATAGCGTAATCAATTTTACAATAGAACCACCTAACGCTGTAGTTAATGAAAATAGCATCACAAATATTAAAAATATATGATAATATTATTATGCCGAAGCATTTTACTATAAAACTCCCACCGAGACAAGAAGAAAAAAACCAAGTATATAAAAGTATTGGAACTAAGGAATGTTTAAAATGTATTAAAAAACCTAAAAAAGTTTCATTAGAAGATATATTTATAAAAACAAAATCATCAAAAAAATAATATTGTTAGTATATATAAAATGAACTCGCAGACATCTATCCAGCAACTTATGAACTATGACGTAAATGATACGCCAAATCAAATTGAAGTTCGCACAGATACATTAGAACCTATACAGGCAACCGCAAACAAATTTACATTTAGATTAGACCAAGCAGGGTATTTAGATTTAAACTCTATGTTGGTATTCAAGCACGAAGCAGCCACTTCCAACAATCAGCGTGTTAATCCTTGGAATGGGGCATTAGGGGGCATCAAACGTGCTATCCTACAGGTTGGAGACCATATTCTCAATGACGTTCAAGATGTTTATAAATACGCTACAATGAGTCGCATCAACGTCCCACCTACACAGCGTAATCAGTTTTTCGGTCATTATCTCGGTCTCCAGTGGCATAGCAAAGTCCAGAACACTGGCACATTCCAACAGGGTGGTGCTGATATTGAAGGCACAACTTATACAACCCAAGACCTTGGCACAATTGGCACACTACTTGTCGATCCAATCAAGAGTGGTCTTAAGAAAGGGGCCGCTACCGACGGAACTGGTGTAGCCATTAACTCATATGGTATAGGAACTAATGTAGATAACAACCCACAGTATGGTATAACTCTCGGTATGCTATTCCCAGCACTCAAGGGACAGAAAATCCCACTTTTCTTATTCGATAAACAGCGTATTTTACTCAAGGTAGAATTCAATCCAGTTGCCGAATATGTGTGTGATATAGCCGACAATAACTATAACTCAGCTGGAACGACTGGCCAGTTAGCACCACAGACAGCCCTTGGATTAAACAATGTTAGACTTATTGTGGATTATGTGATTATGGGCGGCGAAGTCCAGAATGAAGTGATGGCACAGACACAGAAGCAAGGCGGATATAGACTAGAATTTTATGATGTCGTCAATGTAATTAAAGGTATAGACGCTGGAAGTTTCGGCACAAGACGTGATATAGAACATCGCATAGGACAGAATGGGCGTGAAGTCCATAATATTTTTATGTGGAAGCAGTTTGTGAATGATACTGATTTCGAAAACAACTTCGCAGGTGGCCTATCAAATACTAATATAGGAGCAAAATGTCTCCTCAGGGGACAGCACTGTATCGGTGTAGAAAACGAAGAATATAACTGTGAAGTGAATGGACGCGAAGAATTTACCGATTTTAAATTTAATCCAGTATCTCAGTATAACGAACTCAAAGTCGCACTTGGTCGCCCCATATATGTAGATAAGCCTATGTATTGTAATGATGAAAACACGGCAGCATCTCTACTTAGTATGGTAAATAATGGTATGAGTGGAGTGATGAAGCCCCTCGCTGTAGGACTTAGAAGCGGAGAACCAACCTTAGTCGGTGGCGGTAGAATGATTGGTAATTATCCAATTGTCTGGAAATACCGCTACACACCACAGAGAATAAATGATAAGAGGGCTGGAAATGGCTTCCAGAGTAATACTGGATTCAATGTGAATTATTTTATTGAAGTCAGTAGAATCGCCAATATTAGAAATACTCCAAAGGGAATGTCTGTAATAGTTTCTTATTAAAGAATAAATGGTAGCATTATTATTCGCACTGATTATAGCGTGTGTAATCGGCATAGGAATAACAATAGGAACTTGTGGATGGAAGTGTAGCAGATTAAAACAATTAAAAAAAAAATCTTAGATTATATATATGAGCGAAAACGAGATTTTTGATAAAGGACAAGCGAACGCAGATGTCGAGATTAAAGTCGAACCCAAACCCAAGAGAAAACTAACTGAAAAACAGCTGGAAAACCTAAAGAAAGGAAGGGAAAAGATGGCTCTAAAAAGGGCTAAGGAACGAGAAAAAAGTGAAGTCAAGGCATCAAAACAACATCAAAAGATAAAATCTACAGGTGTGGCTAAAAAACGTGCTACTATCAAAGAAATCAACAAAAGAAAGGAAGATGATATTCTAGCAAAACTAATGAAGAAAGAAAAAGATAACGAAGAGCGTAGCACATTATTCGAAACATTGAAAGTGAAATGCTATGGAACAGCAAAGAACGTTAAAGAATATAATCAAATGAAAGACGCACTAGAAGGTATAGATGATTCTATACTACATGATGACGCAAAACTCAAAGCACACGCCAAAAAGGTATTAGAACCATTCTCCAAGATGGACACTATTAAAGAATAACAATCATAGTTTTGTTGCTTCGCTTACCATTTTTTTATCTTATCTATATTTAATGAGTAATAGTAAATCTATTCCTAAGAAGAATAATAGCAAGAAAAAGGCAGACCCTAGTAAGCGTAGCAACCCTAGTGGCCGTGATTTAAAAATATATCCTATCAGGATTGACGACGACAAACTAAACAGTGATAGTGATAAATATCCAATATCATCGCCAGTTCATCTACACCTTATTGTAGGGCGTGTTAAGAGTGGTAAATCAGTATTATTAAATAATCTATATCTTAGTGAAAGATTTTTCGGTAAAGACTACAAAACAAAGATACTCATATCATCTACGGCATTCAACGACGCAGTCAATAAATATCTATTAGACGATTTTGATTTTGTATTCGAAGAATTCAGTGAAGATTTATTAAGAGAACTACTGGAGATTATTAAACAAGACGAAGGAAATGGACGCTTCCTAATCATATTCGATGATATTATCAACAGCGGACAGAATTTTAAACGAGCTGGACAAACAGACTTACTTACTAAACTAATCACAACTTATAGACACATCGGTAATAAAGATTTTGAGGGAAAACTGGCTATAGCCATGGCAGTTCAGTATTTTAAATATCTAAATCCAATCGCAAGAAACAACGCATCGGCATATTATATTATGGGACATTTTCCAGAAAGCGAAGTCAAGAAGATGAGTGAAGCACTCTCTATATTCGGTAGAACTGATGACGGCTTTCAGCAAATATATAACCATTCACGTAAAGAACCATTTGATTTTCTATATTTATCGGTAGAACACTTGGAAGCACGGCGTAATCACGACGAATTATTATGGGATACAGATGGATTTAAATTTAATAATGATATTGAATTGGACGATGGTGAGCAAAGCAACCGAAAGTCTAACAAAGACAATGAAAATCAAAATGCGATAGATGAAAAAACGTCAAACGGCGGCGAAATGTAAAATCCCCCTATAAGAGTATAAGGTCAAAATACAATCCAACGCCGCTGGGAAAATATCTCCACTATATATATGGCGACTTATAAAGAGAAATTCAATGCTAAACACAAGCAACCAAAGGGAACGTCTAACAGTGTAGCCAAAATAGCAAGACTCAGCGGTATATCTGTAGCAAATGCCAGAAAGATAGTCAAGAAAGGTGAAGGGGCATATAAATCAAATCCAAAGTCAGTTAGACCACAAGTAAAGAGTGCTACTCAATGGGGTATCGCAAGATTGTATTCAGCAGTCATGGGGGGAAAAGCCAAGAAGATAGACAAAGATTTATTGAAATAAAATTGATTTTTTATCTGTGTGGATATATATGGTTAAAAAAACATACACCTACAAGAAGAAAGAGAAACCTAAGCCCAAAGCCAAGCCTGTAGGCTCCCACAAAATGCCTGACGGAACTGTGATGAGCGGAAAGACTCACTCCAAAGATAGTAAGCCAGTGAAGAAAGAGACATTTAAATTTAAGAAGAAAGAACCCACCTATCAAAATATTAAAAATTTGTTTAAAATAAGCGATTTTTATAGACCTAAAAATATGGATTTTAAAAAAGAATTATTTAAAGTAATGTTGAGTGAGGGAAGACTAACAGGAAAACGCTCAAATGGAGAATCCATCACTGATGTGAGCGACAAACCACAAAATCTATTAAAAAAGGATGGAACATTTAAATTAAAAAGAACAGAGAAAGAATTTAATGAGTTAGCAAAAAGATTGGAAGAAGACTATGAGAAAAAAAATATAGAGAACATATTGGATATGAATAGACCCACCAATGAATCAGCATCGTCATTGTATAAAAGAGCCTCGGTTTCCTACCCTGGTCGGCAACAAACCGCAAAAGAAATAGTAAATAGTCAAATCGCCGTAATAAAAAAACACTGGAAGCATAATAAAGCGTTTTATGACTAAGAAATAAAGATTCAAAAAAAATTGATTTTTTATATTTCTAGATATATATGGTTAAATATACTTATAAGAAGAAAGAGAAACCGAAGCCAGTCCCAGCACCACGCAAACCCAAAGTCAAGCCCACACCTAAGCCACGTCCCAAAAGCACTATGACTGAAAAATCCAAGCCAGTCAAGAAACCTCCAGCTGGAGATAGAGTTAAATTTAAATTTAAAAACAAACCAAATATAGGTGATAATATAAAAATAACTGGAGGAGTAAGGGGCGGAATTGACGACTCGTATTTAAAAGTTAAATTAGTAATAGATGATGTTTTAGAAGACCGTGTCGATATAGATTTTAAAAATGATAAACAAGGAGATTTTATAGGCTCGGTAAAAATCAAATTTTTAAAAAAAACTAAAACTGGATGGTCGGTTCCAGCAAGCAAAGTAGGAAACAGAGCAACTAATTTTTGGAGTGGTTCTGGTTAGTAAATTAATATTCATATTATACATTTTTTATATTTTCTATATTTATAGATGTCGTATTTCAATACACTAAACTCATTTCAAGATAGTGCTAGTGCTATACAAAGCCACGCTCAAGATGTAGCAAATGAATCAGCCTCAGCTGGTAAGAACGCTGTCGATCAGCAATTCAGCCACGTAAGCGATATATTAGGTAAAGTCGGCGGAGATTTGGGTAGTTTTGGGGGGGCGTTCCACGTCAGTAGAAAAGTATATAAGAAATTCCAGAGTGGTAAAAAAGCAGTCCAAGACGCTAAAAATAAATTAGATGACGCTAAAAATAATCCACAGAAACAGCCAGATGAAAGCAACGGACAAGACAATGAAACTAAAGACACGCCAGAAAACGAAACAAATGATACACACACTCCAAATGGAGCAGAAGACGACACATCGGCGACCCCAGCATCTACAGATGAAGCACAAGCGAGGGCTACAACAGACGCAACAGAAGCAGAACCACCTACAGCGTCGGCTGAACCTGCGACAAGTGGGGATGTTCCACAAAGTAATTTTTTTAAGAACAATCCAGATATATATGAAAAACTACAAGCAAATCCAGATTTGGTAGAAGGTGTAGGTGAGAGACAAGCATTGGGGACACTTGGACAAAACACCGTCCCAGAAGGAGGGACTACTGGATTATCAGCACCGAACCCAAATGACCCATCAGCAAGTGGGGGGCAACGAATACAGACCACGGCTAATCCAGAACCAGAACCACAAGCCAGTCCAGAAAACCCAACATCAGCACCACAGACCGTAGCCGAAGCAAGTGAGAGTAGCAGTGGCGATATTGAGGCAGGAGCAAAGGCATTCGGCGATATAAAACCTACACCCACAGGCGGTTTAGGGGGAAGTGGATTGGGAGCTGGAGAAAGCGATTTATTAGATGTCGGCGAACAGGTTGGTAAATCAACACTATCAAGTATAGGTAGCACGGTTAGCGAACTTGGAACAGTCAGCGGAGTATTAGATGCTATCGGTCCTGTGGGCGAAGTGTTGGGGGCAGGTGTCGGTATAGCAGATTTATTTTATGGATTATTTAGTAAGAGCAAGGAGAACAGCGAAGAAGAAGAAGCCGAAAACACGGCAAAAGATTCTATAACCCAAACTGGTGGTATAGATGTTAAGAACGTCATCCATAGCGGCTCAATCGGCGGAAGTGTTGGTACGATGGTTTAGAAATCATAGATTTTAATATATCATTTTCATATAATGTTTTTTTGTATTCCAAGTCTATCAAGATTCAACACAATCAATGGACACACAATAGATTTTTTAATAAGAAACGGTGTGAAACACACTGATATTTATGTCTTTGTAATCGCCGGTGAATACGAAGATTATAGAGTGATATTGAATCACAATATAAATGTAGTCTTGACTACAAGAGGTATAAGAAATGCTAGGGCATCTATATCCAATCATTTTGGAAAGAACGCAGAGATAATCACATTGGACGACGATATTAGAAATGTAAAGATGTTAGACTATAATAGATTGAAACCAATTGATAATTTTCTATCGCTATGTGAATCATCATTTGATATTATGAAATCCAAGAATATATCTATGTGTGGCTTTTATCCTATAGACAATCCATTTTTTATGAAGAATAGTATAAGTTATGGACTGAAATTTTGTGTTGGGGCATTGAGATTATTTATTAATAATCCAGAAATAGAAAACAGTAGAGCATATAAATTATTAGAAGACTATGAAACAACAGTCAAGTATTATATTGAAGATGGGGCTGTAATGAGATATGAGAATATATGTGTTATCCACAACTTTGGAACACAGCAAGGCGGATTAAATGAAACGTGTGAGCGTGGATACAATGCTAAATATAGTGAAGTAATGAGATTTATGAATGAATATGGAAAATACTGTAATAAGGCTAATGATAGACTCACCCAAAAAGGTAGAAAGATAGATTTACGATTAAAAAATCTATAACTATATTATGGTATTTTCAGGAGATTATAAATTAGATTGTGAAATACTATTTGACTATATCAAGGATATTAAATATGATACTGGTTCAGCTAGAATGAAAAAATTTAATATTAAAAAAAGTGTAGGAGGCTCTATATTATATGGAGATACTTGGCGTGGATATTTAAGTCCAACAAAAAGCAGAGAATGGGACGAAGAACGTAGAAAATACAAGACACAGATTAAAAGCACTCAGCCACATCTATTAGAATTATTTAATGAGTTTAGGGATTTTCATTTTCCAGATTTTAATTTTACACAAGTCCAGATGAATAAGAACTATAAAATATCAAGGCATATCGATAGTGCCAACTGTGGCAAAAGTTATTTAGTAGCAATGGGCGATTATACTGGCGGTTTGACGTGTATTGAGAAAGAAGACGGAATAGAGAAAGTAGATGCTAGAGAAACGCCTATTACTTTTGATGGCTCTAAATACTATCATTGGGTAGAACCCTTTGAGGGAGACCGCTACAGTTTAGTATTTTTCGACTACTGATTTATTATGTTGCCTATATTTAAAATGAAAATTCCACCATTATTTATGTTATCTACTCCTAAAAATATCAAAAAGCCAGAAGCATTAGCATCTATCGCTCAACTCAATAAAATGGGATTTAAAACTATTATTCCTTTCCAAGGTGTAGTTAGAAGCACAAACCGAAGCAAAATTGTTATGGATGGCTGGAAAAAGTTTTTTACAATGTTAGAGGGTAATCTATCAAATGGATTGCTTATCGGTGAAGATGATTTATATTGGGAAGATACGTGGGAAAAAATGAAAGGTAGAATGAAAATGGATAAAATAAATTGGCTATGTTATCAAAAGTTCTTTAAAGAAAAACAAAGAGATGGAACAATAAAAGAAATACCAGTAGGTAACCAATTAATGTATATTCCAAAACAGATGATAGAAAAATACACAAAAGATTTAATGGCGGCTAAATCAATTCATTTTGATAGATGGAACAGCAGACTACCCTATATTCACTACGCATATAAGCCACACGAAGTATGTGCTGAGATGGAACACGTCAGTGGGACAACGGCTAAAGTAAGAGCTGGTGCTAAACTACAAACCTACTCACTTCCTACAAATTTGGTTTTTACTGGAAAACAAGTTAGTAAATTCGCTGGAATACCAGTATTAAAATATTATGATGAAGCACAAAAACAAGAACAATTAAAAGAAATGAAAAGGAAACGTGTTAAAGTTTTTCGAATAAATCCTAAAACTGGAAAGAAGGAATTTAAGATTAATAAAAAACCAGAAATCAAAGTAAAAAAGATTAATTATAAGACTAAATAATATCTTTGCTAATATATATAATGTCGAACGTAAATACTGGATTAGGATTGAAACACGATAATGAAATGAATCATCATATAGATAACAAGGCACTACTCACCGCCCATAGTGCTAAATTAGATA
>Ga0181398_1000280_pt1 | contig 15452 bp, 24 predicted proteins | sample 21SPOviralmetaG_FD_130127 | JGI IMG/M metagenome (GOLD analysis project Ga0181398, IMG submission 130127) | Marine viral communities from the oligotrophic San Pedro Time Series (SPOT) site, San Pedro Channel, CA, USA - 21 SPOT_SRF_2011-04-29 | ecosystem: Environmental > Aquatic > Marine > Strait...
ATGCAAAAAAAACAACGACGAAGACTTCCAGGAATTGGCTCGCCTCATGAACGCCCAAGCCAAGCAACTCACAGCCAAAAATACGGAAATGAACACCATGCAAAAAGAAATGGTGCAAATGCAAAAACAAATATCCAAGCTCACCAACAAATTACAAATCCAAAACATCAACAACGGTAAGGTCCATAACGGTAATAACAATACCGTAAACATTCAACTCTTGAATCACTCCGACACGGACTACAGCCACTTGACCTCCAACGATTACATACATTGCATCAAAAATTGCAACAAGTGCGTAAAAACACTCATTGAAAAGGTTCATTTTAACACCGAAAAACCCGAAAACATGAACATCTATTTATCTAACATCAAAGGCAAGTACATCATGATCTATAAAGACAACACGTGGCAAATTCAAGATCGCAAACGCCAGTTAGATGCTCTATATGATAACAATGAAATTGTTCTGGAAACATGGTACGACGAGTACAAAGAAAAATATCCAAATATCATTCAATCGTTTCAAAGATATTTGCATAATAGGGATGGCGATATTGTTCTCAATCGTATCAAAGAGGAAATTCTAATTATGCTATACAACAAGCGGAAAATGATTCCGATGGAAGGGTGATGGTTAAACTGATACTTCTTCTACTTCTTTTACTTCTGTATTCCATTCATTTTCTTTTTTATTATTGGCACTTGGGGGAGGTAGATACGTTGACTTTTTATTATTGGCACTTGGGGGAGGTAGATACGTTGACTTCTTGTTTGAGATTGGAATCACCTCCTGAAAAGGATTATTATTTTTTCGCATAGGATTATTTACCGTGTTTCTTGCTTCATTGTTGATTCTTCTTCCTTTCCTCTTTCTTGTCATTCTCCGAAATCCCATCTTCGCCATATTTCTAAAATCTTGCCTTATAAATGTAATATTCCATGATCCAAAGGCCCGTACCAACTCATGTCCAATCTTGTCGGGCATATTCACACCCTCCTTATCCACAAATTCGTTCAATTGTGCACTTCTAACTGTTGATTTTTCTTTTTTGGGTGCGTTTTCCTTCATTTTACGCTCCGCATATTTCAAAAACTTATTCCAATACCTTTCCAAATGTACCGAATGTATCTTATCTTTCGCAGCTTTCATGATTTTCATCTTCTCTTTCATCGTATTTGCGCCATCTATTAAGTTTAAATATCTGGACTTGATTCGTTTCCACATGTCTCTTACATTGTGCATATCCACTGCATTTTGGAAATCTTCATTGTTTTCTTCTCCTAGCCGAGCATTTAGATTCTTCGTTCTTTCATTTTCTATATTTTGTTGGTGTTTGTTTACTGCCCTCCTTGCAGCCTTAGCTAACTGTTCTAATTTTTTCGGTCTTTCTATGTCCTCAGATATTTTATGTTGCATATCACTATGAACGTTTTCCATTTTTTTCGGTCTTTCTATGTCCTCAGATATTTTATGTTGCATATCACTATGAACGTTTTCCATTTTTTGCTCCAAAGTGTTGGCTTTATAACCTTTGTATTCTTCTTGTAAGTTTTTGTATTTTCTCTCGCACACTGTCAATTCTTTTTGTAAATAATCCACTCTGGTTTTCAAATAATCTCTTTCCTCTTCAGGAGTCATTCTACTTATATATACATGACATTATATGAAATATAAAAAAAACGTTTAATCTATGATTTTATGCATGTGTTTCTCTATGCTTATGCTTATTCTTCGTTCCTATTACACCATTCTTTGATCGCATCCAAGCGCGCCTCATAATCGCCTCTGGTGCAATTTCTTCTATTTCCAGTAGTCAAGTTGCTATAAACACATTCATCAAGACATTCGGTCATATTTTTAGAAGTATCAAATGACATATTTCTCATCACATTGATGACTTTGACCCAACGCTCTTTGATTTCGCCCTCATGTTGAGGATTTGAGTTCTGCTCTATGTCCAATAGCATGCTTCCAATGAACTTCTGTGGGGTACTGAAATAGGAGGCGAACCTCTCATTTGACCTCCTTGGTTCATTTGTCTCTACTTCTGCCAAAATACCAAAGATTATTTTGAATATTCTTTCCATGTTTGTTTGTTCTTCGTCATCAATGTTCCGTGACAAAAGGGGGACTTTATCAAAGAATTTAGAGTTTGCGTACTCGACTCCATACAAAGCAGCAGCAATAATACTCACAGCGTCTGCAAGCTTCTTGCGACCATTTGGCGTGCGACTATTCAGCGTTACGAAACCACAAAAGTTACGGAAAAGTACGCCAAGAGAGTTATTGTTTATCATTTCAACGGTAAGATTTACTAACGGAGAACCTGGAAAATTCGTATCATCTGATTTACTTTGTGCCCAAAACCGGTCACTTGCTGTAAGGGGTGAACCTTCTTGAAGAAGCTGGAAGTTATTGCACAAGGCTGTGAGATATTCACTGTCACGAATGCGTGAATTTGCTTTATCTAACATCTCTAACGATAGAGTAGTGGTATCAAATGCGATTTTGATTTTCATGTTCTCGTAGTTGCCATATTTTGTTGTAATATTTCCATTTTTGAAGTTTAACATTGCGGAAAGGCGACACTGCCCGTCCTCAATGTTGTAGAATTCATCGTAGTCTGTTTCCCCATGTTCCAGCAGTTGACAATGGGACCACTTTGAAAGAGTTAAAGGGCCAATAGTGTTTCCTTCCAATATACTTTCAATCAATTTTACTTGCCATTCCACTGATTTGGACATCATACGTTGATACGATGGTTTCCTATATTTTGTAGACGCTTTTTCAAATTTTTCTAAATCAATATCTTCTAGAATCGTGCCTATGGGGCATATCGTAGGGTATCTTGTCAATATTTTCTTTGGCAAATCTAGGCAATTATTTTGTTCGGAAATAGATACATTGTCACTCATTGTTGTTTGTGAATTTGGTGTGAATCACAGACCTACAATCCAATTCAATTTTTTTTGCATTGTACTAAATAAAAATTGAATTAAATACTTTATTTTCTTATTTCACCATAATATATGTTTCGCTCACTTTTCCAAAACGCATTGAACAAAAGTCCCCTTTTGTGCTCCTTGTTTCGTGAAGCTCCTAAACCGCTTGGCCGATGGTCGGTAAACAAATGCAACACATCAGTTTCCATGACAAATTATTATAATAATGTGGACCATTGTGGCACTTGCGATTATCAAACCAAAATGATAGAAACTATTTTGAGAGAAGAGACAAATCAAAAACAAGAGACAAATCAGAAAAATTAAATCTATTCTTCATAAATACTTAACCATGTTTCTTCTTTCTCAATTCTTCTACACTTGCCCAAAACGTTTTGGATACATTTGTTTTTTTGCACGTGGAGCGCATGTACCGGCGCGTCTTTGCGTTTGGCAACATGTACGATATACCACCACGCTTTCCCACAGTGAGAATCTTCGTGGTTCCGTTTCTTTTATTGATGTATTGTAATACCTTCTTTCTGCGCCCTGCATTTGTCGTATACGCAACCTTGCATTCCGTCACTTTTTCTCGGCGTACCATTATACAGTTTTTGAATATTTTATTTTTAATCACTGTATACAATATAATGGACTCGGGTCAACACTTCTTTCTAGTCCAAACAAAAGATAATGTGGTCACGTCCATTTTAAACGCGGTTGAATCGGTGACAGGTGAAACAAATGTTATTCTACAAGAAATAGAAAAAAGCGTTTCTCAAATCGTATTTCAATTAAACGGCGAAACCTATGTTGGTTCTGGCTGGTATTATTATGAAACCAGTAGCGACCTCCAAAAGGGGTATTTTGTTACAGCTGCTCACTGTGTCATGGACGTTGAAGATTCAACCTATCATACTATATCATCTGCCTTTATACAAAACCCCATTACAAACAAATGGGTTCCCGTAAACGTTGCCAACATTTTCATTGACGGTGTTGCAGATATTGCGCTCATAAAGACAGACATAGATTTTACAAACCACAAAAACTATTGCCTTCAATTAGCCAGTGAAAATGAAGCTCCGGGGTCTAAATGTTACGTTGTAGGTAACCCAGGGGGGTGCGATGAAGATTCTATAAGCTCTGGATATATACGTGATAGTTGTTACTGCGAATCGTCCGGATACCACATTACCAATAGTATTTATGTCAATGCGCCTGGTATCGGTGGGAATTCAGGGGGGCCTATTTTAAATACTCACGGTGCCGTGATTGGTATATTCACATTTGGATTGTCGGGCCATGAATGTTTCGGAGGTGGATCGAATCTGTCTACATTATCCAGCAGTTTGTCTCTCTTGAAAACATACGAACATCATGCAAATCAACACAAAAATTATTTAGGTTTGGATTGGGCAATTGTAAACGCCTATCATTGCGCCTCATTTTATGACACGGACGAGTTTGACACAAAAGGCGTCTACATCTATGAGGTGACGACAGATTCGCCCTTTTCAAACATACTCTCGTCGGGGTGTTTGTTGTTGGATGCCACCATCCCATCTACAGGCGAGTTTCTTGAATTTGGCAATAAAAATGACCAAGTCACACCGGGTGTTTTATTGTATTATGAGACAAATATAGATATCACAATTACTTATATTGACTCTTCTAAAGTGCAACGAACCTCATCATTGACGTTAAATAAACAATATTCACAAGTATCAAACCTATTGGACTCACCTTTAAATGGTGGAATGAAAGAGAATGCACCTACAAATATCACGATTGACAAGGTAAAAACCATGAGTCTACCCACCAACTGATCTCTAGTGCCTCACGCTCTTCACACAAACTCTACTGCCTCCTGATTGGTGGACATTTGTGCCGGAGGCGCATATTCTGCATAAAAACAACGAAACACCCTATCATAGGTCAGTACCACACAGGATACAATGGCGGGTATAAAAACGATCCACATATCAATGTCTTCTTCAAACGCATATTTGAGCAACAGTAAAATGAACTGCACCAAGACAACGACACACCAAGAGATTTGATTTGGTATCATTTTTTTTGTCTCTTGAATGAAAAGAAGAGACAAATCAATTTTTAATGATTACTTTATTTTAAAACTTCTTAGTGCCATATAAACACATCTCATATAACATGTGTTTATATCATATGTTTCAATCAATGCAAAATTTTAGATATTGTTTTATTGAAAATAGCAATCGGCAAAGCAATTAAAATAGAAGCAAAACACCAAATAGCCCCAATTTCTCCTTCTCCAATATTCGTAAATATCATGTAAATTGTAAAAATAAATAGAAACCACAATGCTCCTATGAGTCTTGCTTTTGTAAATAAACTGGGTATAATTATTAATATTGGAAATAAAGGATAATAAAAAGGATAAAAGGTGTCATCCGTTTTAAATTTATAACCAATATGGTATTTACCTAAATAAGATTCCGTCTTTTCAGAGCAAAAGTCATCATATTTTCCATATTTTTCACAATTTCCATCATTTTGTATATCAAATTTCTTCAATATTGTTAAATTGTATAATGCAAAAATAATACAGATAAAAAAAACAATATTCCAATACTTGAATGTTTTATCAAAGTGTGACGCAAATATATTTACAAATAACGGTTGAAAACTTATATGAATCCAAGCTAATACTGTTAATAAATGTGTTGATTCGTTCTGTCTTATTTTCATATAACTAAGTGCTTGAATTAAATCTTTTAATGCTAGAAATAGTAAAGGTATTGATAATTTATAATGTGGAATTACATATACACTGGCAACAGTTAAAATGATAAAATTTAAATAAGACTGAGTTTCTGAAAAGCACATTTATTATAATATTTTATTTAAATTCTTTTGTACTATTTATACAGTTGTCTCATCTGTGGTCTCGGCACTGGCTTCAGCCGCCTCTTCCGTTGTCACGATTTCATTGGAAATCAATTGAATGCGGGTCAAACAACGTTCCGAAAAATTCTTGTTTTGCTCTAAAAACTTGCCAAGTCTTTCAATGTAAGAATCAAACTCCAAGGTCAGCTTGGTCTTTTGGCTTTCCAAATTCATAATTAAATTTCCCACACTGAATCCACGTGCTTCTCGTTCCGTGGCGCGACTAATCTTGTCGTCAAAAGATCCAATGTCTTCCGCTAATTCGCGCAAATTACTGGTGGTGCAATTGATGAGTGCAAAGATTTCATTCATGTCATATTTCGCATAGGGGTCAGCAATTTCCGCCGGCTCGCCTTCCACAGGCTCCCCGGTTGCGTCCTTTGCAGCCGGATTTTCCACCATGGGTGGCGGGTACGGAGTCATGTTGCGAAACTTGCGCTCTTTCACAATCTCCCGCGTAGAACTTGCCGGAATTTCTTCAATCGCAAGCGCGTTTTCAATAATGCCATCGCAATACTTATATAAATCTCCATACAACTTCTTGATATACACATCTTTCATGTGGACGAAAAATTCCAAATCAATTTCCAGTGAATCCTTTTGGAATCCTAACGTATCCAACGACGTCCCCACGTCATAACCGCGTGCTTCGTCTGCCAGCACCTCGGTTTCAAAGTCTTTGATCGACAATATATCACTTTCCAAATTGCCAATGAATTTATCCATTTCCGTATATTTTACATTGATTTCGTTCAATGTTGCGGTGTAACTGTCTGCGTCAATTTTGTCACGTAACGTGCTGTTTGTTGGTTGAATTGCGGTCATCTATTTCTATATATAGCGCAGTTATATTTTCCTTCGCCAAAAAAATAAGCAACAATCGTTTTGTTCTGGTTCGTCATGCAATTCCATCAAAAGTTTTTTCAGGGGGATGGAAGACCCCTTGATTCTAAAAAACGAACAATGTTTTCTTTTAATGATTTTATTTGTTTTACTTTTTCCACAATGGTTGTGTACTCCTTGGATTCCAATAGGTCTTGATAAGCGGCTTCTTTTTGCTGTGCACAAGTATTGGATTCTGTTAATTGCTGTATTTCATTGGATATGTCTGTTAAAATGCGGATCTGTTCGTCAATGGTGTACTCATGAATACGCATAAAATCAGAAATGTCATTCATGTGGGCTTCGCTGTTTCGGGCCAACAGTGCTTCGTTTTCTTCCTTCAACGTCAACAGCTTTTTGCGTGTGTCCCAAATAAAGTTATCAATGTCATCTGATTGATAAGTGCTCAAGGCTTCGTCCATTGTATATTTTCATCAGATTTAAATTAAATATATATACATAAACAAATCATGCATGTACCAGAAGAAATCGTACAATTGATCTACATGTACTCTTTACGGAGCATTTTTCGTGAGCACCCCACATTGTATTCGGAAATGATAAATGCGCTGATCAAACGAAAGACATATGCCCACCGTGTGTATCGGTGTAAAAAAGTGGCAAGACTTTACATGAAACAATATGAAAAAAGGAAACTTCAAACACTTTTGGAAGGTTAGAAGGGAGGGATCATTTGTCTCTATTTAAAACATATATTCGCTATTTTAAATAGATTCTAATATTTTATTTGCAAGATCTTGCCTGGTTGTAGACTTTACCATTGTAGCGCCGTACGATAGTGCCTTTGGTCGGTAAATACTCGTGCGCAGCTTTGGATACTTTGTCTTAAATATTTTTAATTTTAACAAATCTTCTTGGTTGTTTTTGGCGTCATACACGTTGCGCAAATACCAACTGTTCATAATATTGATCCCCACTTCATCTTTCGATAAGCTACTTCCAACGCCATGCGCACTTACAAGCACTACGTGTTTGCAAGACCGTGGTAAGGCAGGCATGATCTTTGCCATGAGTGTGTCGGAATAATCGTCCTTAAAAGGCGCAGCGCCGGTTGTAAACACCAAGGTTTCATAATCATAGCCCGACAAATCATCCCAATAATTACCACGCTCCACATTGGGGTTGTGAAACGGTGGTTGGTTCCGTGCCTCTTGGAAGGAGTTTACCCGACACGGGACCGTGAGCGCTTTGTTGGTTCCCGACAAGGCCAATACAGATATGTTTTTGTCATGCGCAGCTTGATACACCAATTCTCGGCCTAATCCACTTGTGGCCCCAACAACGCACAGTTTATAGGCGCACAGTTGATAGGCCTGATACACTACAGGTAATGATAGAAATACTAGGAAAAGAGATCGCATACTTTGCATAGGTGAGTCCCTTTATCTTTAAATGAAAATATATGGTTCTTATTTCCATATTTCAATATTTTCACTTTTCTTTTTTTCTTTTTTGAAATTTTTCACAAATGGATTTTGAAATTCTCCCCCCCCCTCCCTTCCAAAAAGGGCGAGTCACCATTTGAAACTTTTTGTTGTTATGCTGTAAATTCATTAATATTTATTGTAATATATTCTTATCTTTTATGATAACATTATCTTTTATAGAAAATAAAAAGTTTCAAAAAGTTTCAAAAAGTTTCAAAAAGTTTCAAAAAAGTTTCAAAAAAGTTTCAATTTTGAATAAAACAATTTAGAGATTTTATTCTATTTATTTATTATATGAGCAAATACTACTGTGTATGCTGTAATTACGATGCGAAGGTGAAGAGTAGTTTTGACAAACATTTGAAAACGAAGAAGCATATGTTGTCATCTCAAAGTCAACATTTAGTCAACCAAAAGTCAACATTTAGTCAACCAAAAGTCAACATTTTATCGGTCCATGCTCCCACACCATTTCAGTGTCATTATTGCAACAAGTTTTTCAAATTTAAACAGTCGATGTACAAACACATCAAATACACTTGCAAGAAAAACAAGGACGAAGATTTGAAGGAGTTGGCGCGTTTGTTGAATGAGAAAGATAATCAGATGGAGAAAATGCAATTATCCATGCAAAAGCAAATTGACAAATTGACTCAAAAGCTTCAAATACAGAACGTGGTGCACGGCGACGTGAATCAAACGCATAACATCTATAACATTCAACTGTTGAATCACAGCGACACGGACTATAGCCACTTGACCCCCATGGATTACGTGCAATGTATCAAGAAATGCAACTTGTGCGTTAAAAATCTCATTGAACGCGTCCACTTTAACGAGAGCAAGCCAGAAAACATGAATATATTTATTTCCAACATCAAGGGTCACTACGCCATGGTGTACAAAGACGACAAATGGCAAATTGTCAATAAGAAAGAGCAAATTGACAGTCTATATGACTGTAACGAAGTGGTGCTTGAAACATGGTACGACGAATACAAAGAACAATACCCAGAAATCATAAAGTCGTTCAAGCGCTATTTAAAAAACAGGGATGAGAGCAATGTAATCAATCGCGTCAAAGAACAGATATTACTCATGCTGTACAACAACCGCCAAATGATCACGGACAATGACAATTAAAAAATGGGCGTCAAATTATTTGATTGTTTTATATACATGAGTGAATTAGGAACCCCCGAAGAGCTCAAAGAAGAAATTTCCAACTACGACAGTGATGAAATTGAAAAGTACATTGCAGCAGTTCGCGACGAACTCAGTTTATTGAACGCCAATAACAGCGTACTTGAATCCAAAAACAACGATCAGGATATTCGTTACGTGGAGAGTTTCATTCGTATATACGAAGAAACCATTGTTCAACAAGCACAAGACATGGAATCCTTATCCACAGAGATTAAAGAGCTTGTATTAACCAAACAATATTTGCACGGAAAAAAAGACGAATATGAAAGTTTGTTGAAATCTGAGCGCTTCCACGACCTCATTCATAAAATTCGCCGCATCAAAGAAATCAAAACCGAAATGTACCATTTTTTAGAACAAAGGGGGATTCAGCCCCCCTCCAATTAATCATGTCTGAATTAAGTCTTGAAAACGACTATGAAAACGACCCGCGTGTTGTTTCTCAGTGTTGCTATGAATTGTTTACGTGTAAATGGTCATCAAAGTAATCTATAAATTGTTTGTAATACATATGATCTTTAACCATGATAATTTTTTCACTGTCGTAGTCCCTACATTGTATAGAAAACCCAAACAATTGTTCAAATTTACCACAATAATAAGGTTGACTTGGCTTCATATATATTGTTGTGTCGTCCAATAAAACATATATATTGTATTTTTCATTGGAATAGCCTCCTTTGCTAATCGCAAACAACCTCCAAATTCCTTGTGGGGCTTGTTCAACATCACGCACAATTTGCGGCATACGGATAATCCCAAAAAGGTTCAATGGTTCTGACATATTGTGTTTTGTGGTTATGATATCAAATGTGATTGCATTTCGTTTCAATTTTATTTCACCTAAAAAATTGAAATAAAACACCCATAATTATGTACACAACAACAATATGGACGACGAAACATGCGAAGCCATCAAACTGGCGTACAAACGCGCCGTCACAAAGGCTGATTTTGATGCTATATTGAAACAATATAATATCAAAATGATGAAAAATAGAAAGCTTGTGAGCGCCGCGCGCGTCAAATTAGATGTCAAAAAGGCAATCATTCGTATGGCGTTTTATGAGCCGGGCGATGTGTTTCATTTTGATTCATATAAAGATATTCATTAAATATATATATATATGGATGAAGACATTCCACCAGAACACAGATATATCTTTGTAGATAAATACACTTATTACGTTGGCCCCATGACCAAAAAGATTGGATGCCTTCTTCTTTTTTTATGTTGCCCCATTGTTCCATGCGTATTTTTATTTCCATGTGATGTAAAAAAGGAAGTATCTTTGCGGAATCAGGCAAGTATAGATGCGGAAGCAGAAGCAAACGACGAATTCATTATCATGCAAATTTAAAAATTTAAAAACAAAATCACAATTACACTAATGCAAAGCACTGCTTTTGAAATATATATATTTGATCCAGAAACGAAGCATTATGAAAAACAAGACGACACAAATATATGGTTCATCACAGGCCACGGATGTGGGAAAGTGAACATCCTCAACATTGATAAAGAGACAAAAATAGAACAAATATCTCGTTGGAAATTACGCATTATACCTCTGTCTTTACCAGATCTTTGATTTCCGTATTAGGATACACATAATCAAAGTTAGGTTGATCTTCGTCTCCTTCTTTGAGTATCGTGTAATTTCCGGTTTTCTTATCTAAATCATAAATATTAAAGTTGTTGTTTAAATCAAATTTCTGTGTGCGAGTGGCAAAGTTCAAACTAATGCTTCCATCCGATCCACTGATGATGCGGTGGAAAATTCCTGCTGGCCACACCACCATGGCTGGGCCATCGTAATATAGCTTTTCATTCTTATACACCTTATCGGGTGTGATGATAAACGACGCACTTTGATTTCCAACGGGGTTGTATATGTCGATGTAACGCGTGCCTTGAAGCACCATCAAGTTGTCGTCTTGGCCTGGATGCATGTACCACGGCCGTTTTACAGAAACAGTATCTGTTTGAACCGGTCCTGGGGAAATACTATTTGCCGCATGAATTACGCGGTCAATTCCGTCAATTTTAGGAATATCTGACGGAACCATTTCATCAAAGTGGACACCAGGAGTGCGGAGCAACATGCGAAGCGGAATGATGCGCTAGAGAATGCTCATATATACTATATATTGCACATACTTTTTATATTCTATCAATATATATAGATGTATTTGATTGCCTTTCTTTTTATCATTTTAATTGTGGCCGAATGTCTCGGGGATTATTGTTTTCACTATTCCATTTCTCACAAACACATGAAAAATAGTGTGTACTGTGCAGGTGTCTTGTTTTACGTGTTTATTGGTATTGTCTATTTTCAAATCCTCAAACGCTACGACAATCTTGCGGTGCCAAACGCCATATATCAGTGCTTATCTGTTCTTGCGGTCACTTTGTTATCTCTTGTGGTGTTGAAAGAAAAAATATCCATGATAAAGATGATGGGTATATTGATTATTCTTGTTGGTCTGGGTATCGTATCGTTTTCAAAATAAATTCGTATCCATGTATTGTGTCATGGGATAATTTTCATACAACCGTCGTAGCAAATACGGGATACTTTCGCGAAATTCGCCATACGGTAAGTATTTGTATGCTTTGTATCCATGCGCTTGTAAATCTTGGGTCATGTAGTCGCTCATTCCCAACAACTGGGCAAACGAAATGTTTTGTAATTGGTGTTGACGAATCAAATGCTTGGCCAAATACACACTGCGTGGATTGTGGGTGGCGCACAAGAGCTCGTCTCCTATCATATGATGCTTTACAAAATCTTTGATTCCTTGGTCGTATTGGTGATGGGTTTCATTTTCCGTGTTGCACAACACTCCTAGTGGTTGGTCTTTTTTCAAATACGCTCCCCGTACGAGTTTGATTCCCATAAAATACGAACGCGGTGCTGTCAAGTCTTCCATCAACCTTTCGTTTGCTTCTTTTTTGTACATTTGATAGGTCTTGTACACCACGACTTCGTGTTGATTGAATTTCTCCATAGAATAATTCGCAAATGCATCTATTTTTTCTTGCAGATCATGCTGTTCGGCATCAATCAACACTTTGGACTCCACTTGGGTGGCAAGATGTATGAGCGACTCCAACTGTTTTGCACATGTATCTTCACATACGTCCACACCAAGCGCTGATAATTTGATCGCAAAATGATTACAAGGATATGTAATGATTTTGTGTTTTATTTCTTCATAATTATTTTTATCATTGGTTTCACGTACATAATCAATAATGGGCGGAGTCTTATGGGAATGAAGCTTCATGATCATACCTCCCAATTGTCGCGGATTGCACGTGTATTTTTGAATATAGTTCATTTTTCTTTCCTTTTCAAGAGAAATAAGAGACAAATCAATTTTTAATAAAACCGGCCACCTAAAAACGTACATGGACAACAAAGACACATCAAGAAACAGATCAAATGATCCATACCACAGTCTTCTTCTACAAGTCTGTCTCTTTCTTGATCGCTTAATTCGCGAGCTACAACCACAGGATTTGCTTTCACATTTGTAACCAACACATCTTCACCTTCTTTTGGTATATATGCCTGTGCATTTTGAATCATAGTTCTTTTTTATTATTCCTTTATAACATTTAAATATTTGTTCCCATAACATATAACACAATGTTAACACCCCACAAGTTACCCATTGTTCAAAAGGCACAATTATTGTATTATGGCCATATGAAACCTATCAGCAAATACCACGCACTGTGTTTGTCTTTTCTCGTGCCACATGGCAACACTGACATGTGGATGTTTCCCGTGAAAAAGTACGCCCTCAACTACGGTTCATCTTTTGCATTTTTCATGTTTCAACCCATGCGCATTAAATTTATCTTCTTGTTTTTATATTCATTCTTTCACCTGAAAAATGACATTGCGGGTCCATTGGCTCTTCAACTTGCTTATTCGGCAGGAATCCACTTGTCATGGGTGTGGTTTCCGGAATGGGCTTTATCGTATTTGGCGTGGATACATACCACCTTGCACTATAAGAAAGTGCTTCCTTTTTTAACAAAAACGCAACTCTTTTCTCTTTTGATGACACATGTGTTTGTGTACATTGTAGTCCGAAAATACACAACAGATGAATTATCTTTTGGTGGAACTTGGGTTCCCTTGGTCATTGGCCACATTATGACCAATGGTTGATGGTATTGATAAAATTATATAAATATAATCCAACACAATCCTTTACAATGAATGGATACGCTTTATATATTGGCGCCGGAACTGATACTCTTCCATTCATCCATTGCAATTGGATCAACAATTATATTTGTATTGACAGTCAACCATATAGCGAATATGGAACCCTTCAAAGTGGCACATTAGACGCGCACGGAAACGACACTTATTCTCGCCCTGAGTTTCTTGACGATTTAGACGCAGCCTACGAAAAGATTGGGTTTCGCATGAAAAAAAGCGAAAGTAACCCCCGCAATATGCGCTGGTACTCCAATTTTCAAACCAACATATTCTATTATGTCAATACAGCCATTCCGAATCATCATTACACGTTTAAACATGCATTCAAAGACATTAATGCTCTTGTGGTGTCTGGTCATGATCCAGATAGTATTCTATTGGATTATACTTCAAAACGCTTGGATTTTATTGGTATAGAGGGAACGTGTTACGATATGGAAGAAAATCCTCATAATCCCAACAGCATTTTGTCACGATTGCATCGCGGCGACATTCAATGTCACTTTAGCAAGTATTATTTTATCCACAAAGATGGTACCAAAAAAATGTTTCGTTTGTGGGACGATTTCATGTTTTATTATGAAGAACTAAATCATTATCACCCAATACAAGTATGATCAGTATATGAGTTCATCTTGGCTCACTTGTCCTGACTCCACCAGTTCATCAATGATTGCAGAAAGCTTTACACTTTCAAAAACTCCGTCGCCAGGTGGTCCGTGTCTCTCCAAATACACTTGATACCACAATTTAATTTCCAGATCATTCGTGTACGTTGCTTCCGCAGAAAACAAATACGACGTGGTTTGAATTTCACTGATGTAATCCAATAATTTAGTGCGGTCTTGTAAAATGTCCTTGTAGCTCAATAGCTCGGTATTTTCTTGCTCTAAATTTTTGATTTTGTAATACTCACTGATGGCTTGCGTCAAGACGTCGATTAAATCCGTCGTCAGCGTACGATAATTGCCTACCAAATTTGAGTCATATTCGTAGTCAGTTTCAAACACGGTTTCGGTGCCATATTTAAAGGTATCATCGTTTTCAATGTTTTGCGTAAACTGTATGATATTGGGCATGGATACAAGAAAGTTTTCAAAATCGGCTCCAGAATAAAGTAACATGGGTGGTTTCAATTGAAAAATGATATTGTTGAACAATATTTGAAGGCGATAATAATCATAAATGATATCTAAATTGTTTTTGTCTACGGAGCCGGTTTCGGAATGAATGTTACGAACAACTGCGGAATTTCCATCCACAATAGTGGTCATAATATATAAACTCATGAGATATTTGTATATTAGACTAAATTTAAGAGCAACTTATAAGAACGGGGAACAATAGTGTTGTTTCCAATGGGGTTCGTGTTTTGATTTTTGTACACAAGTCTCACCGCAATTTTGTCTCCGCTGTAAAAGCGTAATGGCACGGTAATGGGTCCGACGTTTCCGGTGCTCACTGTGGCAGCATCCGATGCGGTTTTGATGTCGTCAAATAAATCTGTTAAACGTTCCGAAGAGGCACCAGAGTTGACATTGATGGTAAATAGGGCAATCGCTGCTTTAAAAACGGAATCATTTTCAGTTAAATTTTGAATATCTGGAAGAGATTTATGACCATTATTAATAGTATCCGTTAATAAAGCTACAATGATATTTGTAAATAAAGATTGAAATGTGGAATCAAGATCTTGTACGCCTTGTACTAAATTGGCTTCATTCGTGAAAATATCACTTGCGCTGTACCCGCCTGTAATTTGAAAAGCAAGATTTCTCACATAATCATCATAAAT
>Ga0181398_1000285_pt1 | contig 15337 bp, 16 predicted proteins | sample 21SPOviralmetaG_FD_130127 | JGI IMG/M metagenome (GOLD analysis project Ga0181398, IMG submission 130127) | Marine viral communities from the oligotrophic San Pedro Time Series (SPOT) site, San Pedro Channel, CA, USA - 21 SPOT_SRF_2011-04-29 | ecosystem: Environmental > Aquatic > Marine > Strait...
CACACCAAAATAGGTAACAAACTATATATTTTATTAAAAAACTTAAATTTATTTTATGTAATCTACATTTCTAATTACATTTGTATTTTATAACTTTTTGTAATCTACATTTGTAATTACATTTGTAACTTACAAAATCCGCCCGAAATCCGCCCGAAATCTCTCCAAATATACTTTTTTATTCCTCTCAAAACTATCTCTACCAAAGGTGCACCAAAGGTTTGCAACATACCTTTACCTTTACTTATTTTACTTTCGATAAAAATACCTGGAGAGATTTCTTTTAATTCTCTTTTAATTCACTACCATTCATTAATTCTTTGTTTTTTTTCTCAAGTTCTAATATCCTTTTCTCCGCCTCCTTTAAAGCATCTATCAGCGCATCTCTCATCTCAATATTATTACGTAACTTCATTATTTCATCCAGTCTTAATATTTTACGTGGCATTAATTTTACTATACATTTCTTTTTATTCTATTTGTATAAAAATTGAAATAAGTAATATAAAAATAAAATACTTAATCAAATAATGTCCGATCCTCGTGAACCTATCCATGTTACTTTTAATTTCAATAATAGAGAAATTAATGTATCTGCATTCCATATAGATAAATCTTATAGAGAAGCCGTTAGAAAAATTTTAGATATTGATGATATTAACCAATTTAATTCTATGGCATACATTGAAATCCCTTTGAACCATTTAACTGATCAAACTATCCCTAATGAGTCCAAATGGGTCTTTTCATGGAACCAATGGAATAAAAAAGATCAATCCTTTAAAATAGAACAATACATGCCTTTCCCAGTATCCAATAGCTTGTTTCATCCCAATAATTATAACCCTTGGACTACCCTTGAAACTTGGTCTTATATTTCAAAACCTTCTCCATACACTAACCAAACTAGTGATATTAAACATAAATACAACAAAAATTTCTATAAATTATATGATGTTACTATGGAAGTCATCGGAAAACCCGCCGTCGCTGATTGGTCCACAAAACAATAAACTACTTAAGATGCGCGAGGTACCCGGCGCTTACCATATCCATTCTTCTTGCGAGAACTCTTTGCTAACTTTAAAGCACGAGAACCCTTACTACAACCCTCCTCTAATATATTATAATCTACCGCTGCTGCTTTACCTCCCGTTATAGAACTTGCTAATCTTGCTATCCCCCACGAAGAACCCGACTGATTTGGACGTGAACCTGAACTATAATATGCACCCATACCTTTTTTCACTATCTTTCTTAAACATTTTTTACTACACCCAGTACGTTTTGCTAACTCTTTACCCACCTTTATTGTTTTTAACTTATACATTTTTTTTGCCTTCCTTATATGCGGAGACTCTACACTCTTAAATGTTTTCACTCTAGGACGATCCACATACCTACCGCGTTTATAACTTTTTCGTGCTAATAATAAACCTTGCCGTTGCTTCTTTCGATCTTTTCTTGATAACCTCTTCGGTAAATATTTTCTAGGAAACATTATTAATATCTGGAGAGATTTTTTTTATTAAGTATTTTTCTATATTACATTTCTCTATTTTTATATTTTTCTTACTATCATATCCCATGAAGCGCCGGTCGAGATTACAAATATTTCCATTTATTCGCACACGAGAAAAACGAAAATTCACATTCACCCAACCAATTTTTTTACTTGTTAAATTAACTAATAATACTCTTTCGCTATGTAAAGGACGTTTTTTACTAATTTTATATAAATCTAAATATACATTTCCATATACTTCATATGTATTCTTATTACATATCGCAAATCTATCATTAAATCCGCTTTCAACATTGTGCTCTTTTGTTAAATGAAAGTTTGGAACTACTATCTCTTTATCATTTACTTTTTCCAAAAAATCTACATTCAAAGGATTAGGATAATAACAATCCGGTCTTACATACATAATGTAATCATATTCTTTTTCACTTTCTTTTATCATTTCAACTAATTGATATCTTGAATAACATGCTAATATAAAATTAAAAACACTACTATAATTATTTTTAAAAGGATCGCCATGAGTTTTATATTTTTCAATATCTATTTCACGTCTTATCTCTGTATCATCATCTATTTTTAAATAATCTGCATTCAATAACTTATATTCCTCATTATCCATATTATCACTTTTTTCTTTTGCTCTTTTATTATAATAAGTCGACACATTATACGTATGTAAATATATATCAAAATCTATTTCCTCTTTTGTTAAAACCTTTAAAATATTATCGTAAATACTATCTATCGTATAACTTAAACTACGTGTTATCCCAAAAAAACATACTGCTATTTTCATATATAAATATATATATAGATATATATATATATATAGATATGTCGACGCGATTTGTTAATATTTCTTTTCATCCATATTATAATACATTTAACAATAATATAGACGCTACAAATAATAATTATATAGAAACTTTTACTAACTTTATTAACACATTTTCATTTACTAGTAATAGTAAAATAGAGAAAAAAAATAAAAATAATAATTTAAACAGATAAAGTAAAATATGTTTATATGCGATTTCTTATTGTTTTTATTGCACCACTTATCCAATCATTACTTCCCATAAAAACTGAAAAAAATATTAGTTTACCTGCGTATATTGGAGAATGGCACCAGGTTGCTACATCTAGATCTACTGCGCTTTTAGGTACAGGTATACATTATTCTAATGTTACAGCTAATTACAATATTACTAATACAAGTGATATTTCAGTGGTAAATCATGGTTTCAATGGAAAAGGCAAAGAAACCTCTATCTCTGGATATTCCTATGCTAATTATAAAACTCCAACCAAACGTAAAGTACATTTTGATGGCGTACCAACTGACGGCAATTATTGGATCACTAAATTAGGACCTATTAAAAACAATCAATATCAATATGCTATTGTTTGCGGACCTATCAGTCGTTTCTTTGGTACACGTTTCTCGTTATATGTACTTGCCAGAAATAAACAACAATACATGCAACTATACGAAAATACTGTTAAAGAATGGTGCAAAAAAAATTTCTTTATTTTTTATTGGAACGAATATGTTGCAACCATTTAAAATCTTTTTATTCTTACCAGTGAATTCCTTTTCATATCCGTATTACTTACATGATATCCATCCATCATAAAATTTATTTTTGCGCTTCCAATAGATTTACTTAACGGAATATATACATAATGACCTGCACTGTCTTTATAATTCATATTCTCTATTAATGCATTTTTAAAATGCTCCGTAAAATTTTGAGGAAATACATAAAGCAAATCACTTACTTTCTTATCTTTCCCTTCCCATGCATCCTGCTTATCCTTAAACAAAATATTAAACTTATTATAATCTAAATGACCTATTCCCTTTATATTTCTTCTAACTATTGGTCTATATATCATTAAATCAAAACGAATACTTATTACTATATCATAGTTTCCTTCTATTAAGTTTAAAGATTCTACCATAGAATGACCTATTCTATGTTTTTCTTCATCAAATGTTTCAAATACATACTTCTTAGGTTTATAACCCATGTTTGAAAAAATATTTATCATATTATTATTACTTTCATCGTTAATTGTATAAGTATGAAAATATATATCACAATCGTAAAATTTTAATAGATTACGTACATTGTTTTCTAATACTTCTTTGCAAAATATATAATGCATTGTACCATAACGTCTTCGATGCTTTTTTCTATCGTAAAATCCACGATATAATACCGCTGCTTTTAATTTATTACTATTTGCCATTAAATTATAGTTATAAATTTTTTTCTTGTATTTATATAACAATGTATCATCCTTTACATCTGAAACATTTTAAAAGTAAATATATAAATCACAAAGATATATCGGAAGAATTTATTAAAACTATCATGCAACAATCCGCATCAGAATGCCCTTTTTCTACCTTTCCATACATATTTGGAATGAACTCAGAACAAGCTAACCAACACCATAATACAGGAAATTGTGTCGCATTATCAATGTTTTTAAGAGACAAACTAAAAAAACATGGCATAAAATCTATTCTAATACCTGCTACTATTCCTAAGATGTATTCAAATCCTAATTACCTTAATATCAGTCATGTTGCACTTGCCATACTTATTGGATATCATGATGCATACATTTGTGATCCCGCATTTTATTTTATGGAACCTATGAAAATATCCTCTAAATCCAATGATATTAAACATATCTTATCTCAAAATATATACGCTAATACACCTGAACCTTTAACCTATCAACTAAAATTTCAAAGCCAAGATGATATCTTAAATCAATATCAAAAAATACCCGAGCAATCCTTTCATGTTGAAACCTATAAAACCGATGATCCATTGGATAAATGGAAATACTATCTTATGGAAGTAATTAACCCAGATAAAGCCATTAGCTCTTTCTATATTTCCACAAAAAATTTACCTTTTATCGCGTGCGTTGATGATAATTTTCAAATGACACTTTATATTAAGTTTTTAGATAAACAAACTATATCCATTAAAATGGGTAATCAAGAACTATATTACGGACATTTTACTAGTATTCCTGATAACATTAAAGATATTATTAAACCATGTATGCAAAAACATTTCGGTTTATCTTTTGATAAGTATTTTAATTTGCCACACGATGTAAGCGATAAATTATATGAAATTAAAGATACTCCACCTAAAAAAAAGAAAACAATACGAAGAAAACGCTAGACATCATTATTTATCACTATAACTTCATTTGTTTGATTTAATTTCTTGCGACAAGAATTTTTATGAGTTACTAGCGCACGATGATTTCTTGCAGTATAGTTATTACATATATCACATTTAAATTCCAATTGATCTACATTTGTAAATTTTCCATTCAATAAACATGTTAACTTTGGCATTTCTATATCTTCTATCTGTTTTGACATGTCTTTATTAAATTTTCTCACATACTCCAATAACTGCTTTTTTTGACCTATAAAACATAGATATTCCTTATTTATCTCTGCCATTAGCTCTAATGATACACTTGACTCCTGTGTCTCATTTAATTTTCGCAATTGAGGCACCAAATGATCTATCATTTGAACTGCCATTTTTATCTTAGACCCGTCATAATTTACATTGTGAACGTAAACTATCACATATCCCATGTGAATATCTATATGGAAATTCCCTTTGTTTTGTATACCACTTCGCTGAGATAGTATTATACCATGGGTTTTCTTGTTTTCTATATCCCGTATAAATTTCTTTATCTCTACATCTGGAACATTTGTATTGTAATCCTTGTTCTCAAATAATATACCTACTTTACCCTCTCGTTCTAACAAATAATCTCCTGATTGAGCCTCTCCTGTATTATTACATACCTTTCCATGTGAATACAAACTATTTAACAATATCTCTAACTTTATTTCACTCTCCTTTCCCTTTAATGTAGAATTCTTTTGCTTTTCTAAATATTCTTTAAACATATCATGAACTGATGTTATTGAATGCCCATGCTCCATCATTTTCTCCATCATATTTCCATTCGCTACACCTAACATACCTTGCATACTTTCACTTATTCTACTTTGCATCTTTTCATACTTCAAATCCAACTCTTGAGAGATTGTTCGAAAATCATTTGAAGTATGTATTATATCACATATCCTTTTCGTTTCTAATTCAAATACCTTTTTTTGACTTTCCAATTCACGTAAAACTATATCATTTCCTTTCGGTATCTCATCCATTGTTTGTTTAAATAATGTACCATTTGCTTTTATTACACCATCTTTTATCTTTTCTATTGAATCAGAGTCTCTACGATCAAATAAATTTTTCATCTCCGCTAGATATAACTGCTTATTGTTTTCCACCAATGTATTTATTAATGTTGCATTCGTTCTTAAAGCCAAAAATTCCTTCTCTACATTTTCCTTAAAACTATTATTCGTACTATTAAATACATCTAATCTTGCATTTATATTACTTAATTCTTTTCTTAATACATTCTCTGATATCGCTGTATCCATTGAACCTATTATATTTCCCAAAATATCTACAAATAATTCATTCATCTTATCGAAATCTAATCCTTTATTTTTTTCATAAAATTTTATCGCTTTCTCACTTTTTAATTGATACATTATATCTATAGTGAAATATATTGTTTATATTGTTTATAAATTACATTTACAGATAGAAATGTAATTTACATTATGCTTAAACGTTTAGTCCAGCGAATAATGTCGAGAATAATACGTCCTTCAATAAAACAAATACTAACGCATGGACCGCTAAACCTGTCATAGTAGGGCATCCGTTGCTTTCCGCTAGTTTAAGACCTACATTGCGTGCAAGTCCGTTTGTTAACTTGTAAGTCATAGGCGCGGAAACTAGCATAAATACTAGCATTGAAACAGCTACTGCTTTTACGTCAAGAGGTAATCCTAAAGTTTGCATTATAATATTTCGTTAGAAAAAATTATTATTAATTACAATATATATTAAATGATTCCTAAAATTATCCATCAGGTTTATGTTAAACAAAAACCGGATTCTGTTTTTCCAAAGGAATACGCACGCTGTCAAAAAACCGTATTCGAACATCATCCCGATTTTGAATACAAACTATATGATGAAAATGATATGGAAAATGTTATTAAAGCAAATTGTCCTGAGTATTTAGAAGAATGGAATAAACTACCACGCATGATTATGAAAATAGATATGTTTAGAATTATGCTTATGTACGTATTTGGTGGAATTTGGGTAGACTTTGACTATTATTTCTTTAAACCATTCGATTTGCTAGATCATAAAATCGTTCTTACATGCAACAAAGAAGATGAACAAGATAACCCTATCTCCGTTGCTAACGCCTTAATGGCTTCACAACCTAATCAACCTTTCTGGAAAAAAATACTTGACACTCTATTTACAAACGACAGAACTAAACGCTATCAATCCGAATGGGACGTTATACGCGAAACTGGACCACAATTCTTAACTAAGATATGGAAAGAATACCTTCCTAAAGAAGATATTTATGTTCCTAAACGTAAACTATTTCACCCTCCTTCTCTTAACTCTACTTATAATTATAAATATATCGAAGAATTACGAGAATCCGGAATATATGGTATTCATTTTTGTACCTCTTTATGGTTTCATGGAAAAAACTATCTATAAATCCTTTATTTATAATTTTATATATTCTATTTATAAATGAAAGAATTTAAAGAAAATGTCTATACTTACAACACTACCTCTTCTGATTTAGTTATCGGTTCATATAGCTATAAAAATCCTAAACTTACACTTCAAAAAGGGTGCGGTCTTAAATTATTTATAGATACATTAAGAAAGGTTAATAAAACATGTTGTATTATTGTAGTATGTAATATTCAGAACAGAAGCGAAGAAATTGAATTATACCTTAAGAATAATAGTGCTAATATTCTTTATAACGATTTTAAAGAACTACATAGATGCGGTGATAAATTTATTATTATGAAAGATATCTTTCTCAAATATAATCACTATAAAAATATACTTATATCTGATATCGCTGATGTCATGTTTCAAATGGATCCTTTCATTATACAACATAATAATACCTTATACTGTGCTTGCGAAAACGATAAAGTAAGTGATAAAAACTTTTGTGGAAATCTTAACCGCAATTGGATTAGCAGCTATTATAAAAAATGCAAAAAAGGATACCCAGGAAAATTATTTCACGGAAAACATATATTATGCGCTGGGACTATATTTGGAGATTACAATAGTATCATAGAATATATTACCTGGTTTTGTAATATAAATAAAGGTAAAACTAGAATTAATGACCAAGGATTATACAATGTATATTGCAGACAATATCCTGAAAAATGTACTATTTTAGACCAAAAAAATGGATTAATATTCACTGGTGGAGCTATTAAATTTGATAAAGTTAAATTAAATCAGCAAAATAAAATTGTAAATGAAGATAACTTTATCTATACTATCGTACATCAATTAAATAGATGGGGACAACAAGATATTGACTTATTAAAAAATAGTTAACTTATTTATTATTTTATATATACATGAACGAATTACCTGATGAATTATCTCTCCACGTATACAAATTTTTAAATCCTATATCAAAAGCAAAACCATATCTGAAATCACATCTATGGTGCAACTGTTGTGGGGAATTTCTTAAAAATGGTGACTGGATATCTCTTTTTAGTCCCATGGATTATATGGATTATTTTTGTTATCACTGTAATCATTTAAATAAAATTCATGATATAAATAAAATTAATGATATGTTTAATTACGCAATTTTTAACGATTCTTAATAAATAGTTTTTTTCATATAATAATCTATTTCATTTATTATATGAAAGATATTGTTTCTTATAACAAAATCACCCATGTATATAAACATGTTACGTATATTGGTTCTATATCTGCATCTACTATTATAGGCATTTTATGTATTTTTTTAAAACATCCTAACTCTTATATTGGTAAACTTATTTTCAATTTAGCTGTTTTAAAAAGCTTCTTTTTATACGACTCTACTACAGAAGTATATATTCATCATGCTGTAATGCTATTGTTTTTATATTATAATAATCCATATGTTTACACTTTTAACATATCCCAACCGGATTCTATACAATATGTTAAACTCGGATATACTATTTTTTCTACTAGTATATTTAGTAATTTGCAATTCTATTTTAAAAATCAGCCACATAAAACAATTCTTAAGTATTTAAATTATTGCATGTTTTTTTTATTTAGATACCAATTCAATAAGGCTGTGTGGAACTATAAAGTTATTACCTTATTGAAATCTTATTATAATCAAGATATCGTAAAAGTTTATAGTTCTTATTTTGTTATGTTTATTATTAGTTTAATTAATACTTATTGGACTTTTATTATTCTTAGAAAATATTATATTAAATTAAAATTGAAACTAAATTAAGATACTAATAGTGTTAAACCAATGAATAGATTAACACTATTACCTGATGAAATATATAAACAAGTATACTGTTATGTTTTTTCACCGAAAATAAATATACCTAAAATAACTAGGCATACAAAATGCATCCTGTGTAATGAAAATAAAGATACCTTAATACATATTTGTTCTTTATGCAAACCTTTCATGTCTTATACAAACCAACCCGATACATATTGCAATAATAGTTATATCTGCTTGAACTGTATATCTGCTTAAAATTACTTTAATGACTCTTCTATCTCTTCTACAGTTAAGGTACATTTAGAACCTAGTTGCTGTAAGATATTCTCAATATCACTACTTGTATGATCTAAACTTAGTTGCTCTACTAATGATGTATAATGTTGCTGCTGTTGTATATCTGTTCTCCAATTGGGATATGCCTTATCCCATAATGCCTGAAATTTTTTTGTTATACTAAATCCGGTCTCTTTTAACAATTTAGTTCCATCATCCTCCTTCCAACCATCTTGCGCATCATTTACCATCCAAGTACTTTTTGTTATATCCGTACAGTGTATCGGACGCTTTAATAAAGGTATAGGTTTTAAATTTTCTACCACTATATTTCCAACATTTCCTATCATTTTTCTTTCTTTCAATAAATCCTCTATTGTTAATGTTAGTTTATTTGCAAAATTCTGTATTGTCATTGCATCTCCACACTTTTCCGCTAACAACACCTGAATATTTATGTTGTTGTTTGTTATATTGTTATTATTACCTACCTTCGGTATCAAATCGCCAATTATTTTTACTAATTCGTCATATGAAGGTTTATCCTCTATTTCTTTCTCTTCTTGCTGCTTAATATATCGACAAAACTGCTCGTGATTATGTAAACTCTGGCGGTGTTTATACATTTTACCACAATCACATACAAATTTATTTGCGGTCATTTTCACGTTTTTTTGATTTTTTTTATCTGCATGCAGTAGCAAATGCTTCCTTGATATTAAATGCTTGTTATAATTACCTCGATGATTGCAAGTATAATTGCAAAGTTTACAACTAAAAGTCTCTACATCTTTCACTTCTTCGTTTTTTTTACCCCTTCGTTCTCTATTCAGTTTTTTTTCGTTTTTTGTCATATACTATAATGCTATATTTCTTCTAAATTGTTTGTTTTTTGAATTTTAAAAATTTAACTTTTTATTATCATTTATCATAATGTAAATATATTAACATTGAAATACGTCAAAGCATTTATCGTACGGGTAGTTTTTTTCGTTTTTTGACTTTTTAACTTTTAAACGATAAATAATAACAAAAAATATAATGCTTAAAAATGTATCAAAGCATTTATCGTACGGGTAGTTTTTTTTGCCTTTTTTTTAAAGATTTTTTTAAACCATAAATCATAACAAAGAAAAAAAACACAAAATATAAATCAAAGCATTTATCGTTCGGGTAGTTTTTGTAAGTATTTTGTAAGTATTTTCATTTTTGCTCTTAAAATCACTTTTTTACTCAAGGTTTTTATTACCATTCGTCGTAAGGAAAAAATATGGAAAAAACCCGGGTAGTTTTTGTAAGTATTTTGTAAGTATTTTTTTTTTTTTTTGGCTCAAATTTTCTGAAAAAAAGTGAAATTTAGTACCTTTTTTTCAGTACTGCATAAGAGGCCCTACATGTTTTTTAGCAAGGGGTTTCTGTTTTTCCTACATTTACCTAGGTATTTTGGATTTTCAAAAAAAAAAAATTTTTTTTCAAAAGTATTTTGGGCAAATTTTGGTCAAAATCACTGAAAAATCCCTATTTCTGAAAATACTTTTGAAAACTTTTTTTTTATAAATATATTAAATATATAAAATACATAAAATTTATATATTTATATCTAGTTCTGACCCTGATAGGTCATATTTTGTATATAAAATATTTGTATTATTAGTTTCCTCTAGTAATCTTAGGCTAGCATTGTATTCGTTATTTTGATTTTTATTGTTTCGTACAGGACCAGTTTTAGTTAATTTGAAATCATCGCTTTCCAAGGTATTCAAATACACTAAAGGTATATATTTATCTATGGGAACCTTCTTTTTACTTGAAGATAATATCACATAATAATAATAAAACTCTGGTGATAGTTTCAATAGCTTGTCATCCCAACCTACTTGACCTGGAGGCAACGCAACATAATCTCTGTTATAATCAATTATCTTTACATCTGATTTTGTTGTTTTAAACATTACATTATATAATAACGTGTAATTTTCATGAGGGGTCCAGTAATTATTTGATACATCGCTATTTTTCTTGTATTTTGGTACAAGTATACCTAGACTTGATCTTATATTTGGATTTCTTTGCTTTTCTAAATCTGTTGCTGGAGAGATTTTAAGTATTATATTTCCACAACTATCCTCTTGGTTTAAAATAAATTCTTCGGATTTCTCGCAACACTCTTCTATCTTATTTTGATTGTAAAAATTATTTGTTCTTAAACCATACGCATGTAAACTTCCTAATGGTTTCTTAAATTTATTTTCTACCTTTCCTTTATTAAACTGTCTGTTTGCTGCATATTTTAAACCGGCTATACGTGAACTACTTGAACTCATTATATTATATTTATAAATTTTATAAAATATAATATATTATTTATTTTCTAAAGATGCTATCCGATCGTTTAACGTATCTATTTGTTTTTGTTGGGTTTTTATACACTCCACTAAATAAGGAATTAATCCATTGTAATCTATTCCTTTTTTACCATCAGCATGATCATCAATAACCACCTCTTTGATATGTTGTTCTACTTCTTGAGCTATTAAACCTGCATGCTGTCTTTTTTCTTTATCTTTTTTCCAATTATAAATTTTACCTTCAAGTTGTAATATTTTTTCAAGTGGATCAGTAAGTATTTTAATATTTTCCTTTAAGGTTTCATCTGAATTAGCTGTATATGATTTAGCCGTCATCATATCATTCGTAGTGATCGCGCCACTTACATCTAATTGATAACTTGGCGATGTCCCAATACCGACGTTACCATTACTATCAACAGTAAAATTATTCCCTGTACCTGTACCATTTACATCAACATTAAATGTGCCACTTACATCTAATGTATAACTAGGCGATGTCTTCCCAATACCGACGTTGCCACCTAAGGCTTGTAAGGAAAGATTATTTGAAAGCTTGGCCTGCGCCGCCCATGCTTGAATATTGTAAAAGTTAGCAGAGGTACTAGTAGAGTTACACCGACCAGCCGAAAGAATAATACTGCGTTGCTTAGAATCTCCACCCGCTAATTGAAAATGAGCAATGCCGTTGGTTGTAGCGTCGACTACAAAATCACTAAGACTATTAATATAATCAATATATTCACTGTTAATCATGGCCGGGGGATTTGCAATAAATGGCACATCATCATTTTGCGTATCGCTCGCACTGGTAACATAAGAACTAGGTATAAATTTAATCCCGCTTGCTGCCGCTACTGTTTCAAACGTTGCAGAAGAACCTTTTACTTGCAAGGAACTAGAAGGCGAGCTCGTCCCAATGCCGACGTTACCATCACTATCAACAGTAAAATTAGTATTGCTTACATCAACATTAAACGTGCCACTTACATCTAATGTATAATTTGGCAATGTTGTTCGATGGATACCAACATTACCATTACTAGCAACAATAAAATCGTTATTATCGCTTGCATCAACATTAAACGTGCCACTTACATCTAATGTATAATTTGGCCCGTCCGTCCCAATGCCTACATTTCCTACGACCGAGGGGTCATTACCATCTACAATACGCATCCGTTCAGTTCCTCTCGTTTTGAATAATATAGGTGCGTTTCCCGATACACCACTTTTCCAAGTATCAATAATCGCTTCTGCATTAAATCCAGAAGGACAATTACTCGCCAATAATAAACCGGCTCCGCTACCTTGATCTAAACCGTTGTTATTAAACCTTAATTCTACATAACCTCTATTATTAGTTGTTCCGTGCCGTATCATTTGATTACCAATTACTTCTAGTTTTATATCAAAATCTAGTTCATTAGGCGAGGTCGTCCCAATGCCGACGTTACCATCACTATCAACAGTAAAATTAGTATTGCTTACATCAACATTAAATGTGCCACTTACATCTAATGTATAATTTGGCAATGGTCGATGGATACCAACATTACCATCACTAGCAACAGTAAAATTGTTATCGCTTGCATCAACATTAAACGTGCCACTTACATCTAATGTATAATTTGGCGAGGTCCTCCCAATACCCAAATTACCAGCATCGTTAAGTCGCATTAACTCACTACTTTCATTAAAAAAACGCACACATCCCGTAGTGTTGTTGTTATTATTATCAAATACTAAATCTAATACATGTTCTGTTGATATTACTAAATCACCAGAGTTATTTTTTATAGTTCGCGTTTCTATCCCGCTATTATTACCCAATTGAATATCACCTATTACATTTAATGTTTCAGTAGGGGCTGTTGTCCCAATACCAACATTTCCATCACTATCAACAGTAAAATTAGTATTGCTTACATCAACATTAAACGTGCCACTTACATCTAATGTATAATTTGGCAAGGGCGTTCCAATACCTACATTACCGCTACTTAATATACGCATTTGTTCTGTATTATTAGTAGAAAATCTCATATTATTCTCATTATGTGAATAAAGTATTCTGCCTTTATTGTCGCTATTGGGAACTGTAAAATCTATATTTGAATTATAACTTGTCGAAGCACTACACAATTCTATATTTGCTTGTAATCCATTATTCATCCCTATATGGATTCCTTTGGTTGTAGGTGTGCTGCCAACAATGTTCCCTACAACGTGTAAAGCACTCTCGGGCGTGGCCGTCCCAATACCGACGTTTCCAGTAGCAACAATTAAATCGCCTCCTGTAATATTAGTAGAACCATCTACGATTAAAGTATAAGATGTATCACTGGTTTGGTCACCCGAATGAATATATGTATTACCTGATACTTCTAACGAATAATGAGGATTTGGAACAGTACTTACAGATAAATTATTGACAACATGCATATCATTTGAGGTTAATAACCACCATGGTGTATCATCTAAAGATATTGTAATATTCGATATTTTAAACGTAAAATCGATATAACCAAAGGTTTTTTTAACGCAAAACTCTAGTATATTTTGATGCATATAGTTATTTATATACTGATCATTAGTAATATCGCCAGCCTTCATTGGATATAACCCTCCACTAACATCGTCTTTTACATCACTATCACTTCTCCATGGATGCTGGTAAATATCATTCGTATTCCATGAATTAGTATCATCATCATATCCTGCTACAATATATGGTGTAATATCACATGATATAGGTAGCCAACCTTTGTGATCAATAGTAAAATTTTCACCTTTCCATACTATTTTACCATTGAAAATTATTTGAGGACCTACATGATAATTACTTAATTTGTCTTGCCCTTCGGGATTCCCAAGATCATAATCATCTGGCTCCTGATAACCATATTTTACCATAGCTTTTAATATTACCCTATTGGTAGAACTAATTTCACTGTTAATATATTTCCCATCTTGCTTTCTATTACTTGCTAATGCGTAAGGTCGTAAATCTTCCAAATCATTAGTATATATTCTATGAGTAATATCATAATTAGCATCATTACTATGATTTATATGTATATAAAAATTTTCAAATGCACCACCATCAGTATCACTAATATCAATAAAATTATCTATATGACCATTTCTACTTTTAAAACCATTACCCTTCTTTTTAATTATCTGTCTTATAAAAAAACTACTCGAATATTGATCATTCCCTTCATATGCTTTACGTTTCGGTTCGTTACTAACCCCCAAATTAGAGCCCCAGTTAATATATTCAGATAAATCCCATTTATAAATAATATTCTGTGCTAAATATGAATTACTTAAATCCAATAATCCATTATTTATCTGTAGTTTTTCATTAGGATTAACAGTAACATCATTATTAAAAGTTGAATGATCACTAACTCGGAGTTTACTATTGAAACTAACATCGCCTTCTACCTCTAGTTGTGACCCAAAGTAAACGTTGTCGCTAACGTCGAGTTTGCTATTGAAACTAACATCACCTTCTACCTCTAGTTCTGACTCAAAGTAAACGTTGTCGCTAACATCAAGTTTGCTATTGAAACTAACATCGTCTTCTACATCAAGCCGTGACATAAAACGAACGTTGTCACTAACATCAAGTTTGCTATTAAAATTAACATCACCTTCTACCTCAAGCCGTGACATAAAATGAACGTTGTCGCTAACTTCG
>Ga0181398_1000287_pt1 | contig 15287 bp, 23 predicted proteins | sample 21SPOviralmetaG_FD_130127 | JGI IMG/M metagenome (GOLD analysis project Ga0181398, IMG submission 130127) | Marine viral communities from the oligotrophic San Pedro Time Series (SPOT) site, San Pedro Channel, CA, USA - 21 SPOT_SRF_2011-04-29 | ecosystem: Environmental > Aquatic > Marine > Strait...
GTACTTGATCAAATTCGTAAAGCTGCTGCAGTGTTGGGACATTCTGAACTAGTTCTTACTGGTGAAAATGGTGTTGTAACTGGCACAGTACTTGACGAAAGGGATTCAACTGCAAACACATTCTCCATGGAATTAGATGGTGATAATGAATGCAAAAATGAATTCAAGTTTGTAATCAATATTGCTAACTTAAAATTACTGCCTGGTGATTATTTTGTTAGCATCTCTTCGAAATTAATAAGTAATTGGACTAACGTTTCTCGTTCAGCTCCTGTAAATTATTTTATAGCTTTGGAGAAAACAAGCGAGTTTAATGTATAAATATAAGTACATAAAAGATTTCTCATTTAATTATGAGGATAAGGTGGAAGATGCGGATAACCGGTCTTCCTTAATTAGTCTACTTTGCAAAGGAGAAAAAAATGACTGAAGAAGTAAACGCAGCTGCTGAAGAAGCAGCACCTCAACTTACTCTTGGGGACATCGCTACTATGGTACAAATTATCGATTTGTGCTCAAAAAGGGGTGGATTCGAAGGATCTGAACTGGAAGCAGTTGGCGGTCTTAGATCAAGAGTGGTTAAATTCCTTGAGGCTAACCAGCCTAAAGACGGTGAAGCACCTGAAGGTGAAGTTCCTGTCGCTGAGGAAGTGGTCGAAGCTGAAGAAGCTTAACTCTAGGAGGGGAGTTTCGGCTCCCCCTCTTTTTTTATTATAGGATATATTATGAATGCAACTGAACGAAAGTCTTTATTAGAAGCACTTAAAAAAGGTACAGTAACTGTAACCTTTCGAAAAATAGATACAGGGGAACTTCGAGTTATGCCCTGCACTCTCAATCCAGCAGTCCTGGAAGCAAATAACGTTAAAACAACTATCAACTATGACGCACAAAACATGGAAGCATTTCCTGTTTGGTCATTGGATAAAGATGCATGGCGTGCATTTCGCTTAGATACTGTTGAGGGTTGGGAAGTATTATGAAAGAATTCTTATGGGTCGAAAAATATCGACCAAAAACAATAGAGGAATGCGTACTCCCTGCTGAGTTAAAAGATAATTTTAACCAGGTATTAAAACAAGGGGAACTACAAAATATGCTCTTAACGGGCACAGCTGGCACCGGAAAAACCACCGCGGCAAAAGCATTGTGTCATGAACTTGATCTCGATTACTTATTGATTAATGGATCTGAAGAATCGGGTATCGATACTCTACGAAATAAAATAAAACATTTTGCTTCAACTGTATCATTACAGGGTGGATACAAGGTGGTTATATTAGATGAAGCTGATTATCTAAATCCCCAGTCCACCCAACCTGCTTTACGTGGATTTATTGAAGAATTTTCTGCTAATTGTAGATTTATTCTTACATGCAATTTTAAAAATCGTATTATTGAACCATTACATTCTCGTTGTACAACAATCGAATTTAATATACCAAAAAAGGAAGCTGAAAGATTGGCTTCTGTTATGATGGCTCGTTTGATGCTTATTCTTGATGATGAAGGCGTTGGATATGAACCACCAGTTTTGGCTGAATTAATTATGAAACATATGCCGGATTGGCGTAAAGTTCTTAATGAACTACAAAGATATTCTGTAAGTGGTAAAATCGATGCTGGTATATTGGTACAATTATCCGATGTATCATTACAAAGCTTAATGACTTTTCTTAAAGAGAAAAACTTTAAACAAGTTCGTAAATGGGTTGCTGAAAATATGGATAGCGAACCAGCAGCTTTGTATCGTAAGATATATGATAATATGAATGATCATGTAGAATCTGCTTCTATACCTCAGCTTGTTCTGATACTTGCTGATTATCAATATAAGAATGCATTTGTTGCTGATCATGAACTCAACACTGTAGCATGTCTAACTGAAGTTATGGCAGGAGTAAAATTTAAGTGAATAATACAAAAGTCTTAGAAGCAACTGTAAAGGAATTACAAGGACAATTACAAGCTGCTTATTCTAGAATCTCAGTTCTTACAGACGAACTAAACAAATATAAAAGTAAGTATAGGAATGAAGTTGACGAACACTTTGATCAAAAGATGAAACAAAAGTCAATGACTGAACTAAACTTTGATGGTAATGAAACACGTGGAAGGTATGGAGAAGATGAATCCGTTTGACTATTTAAATGCTATTAATTCAACCAAAAAAGATATTATGGTTGATGATATATCTGAAAAAGATTACAATGCTTTTATGGTTAACCGTGGATTGTCTTATTTTGCTGATACTGTTCTGTACGCCAATGAAATGAATAGGTTACATCACCTAGATGGCCGCCTTCAATTTGATTTTTTTATAAATATAATTAGAAAGAAAAAAAGGTTTTCTAAATGGTTTAAATCAACCGAAGATGAAAATCTTAATGTTATAAAAGAATATTATGGGTATAGCAATGAAAAAGCTAAGTCTGTTTTATCATTATTAAATATTAACCAAATTGAAGATTTGAAACAAAGGATTTATAAAGGTGGAAGAACAAAAACAAATAAGTAATTGGCAGCCAGATATGATGCTGGAAATTACACTCAACGAACCTGATGACTTTCTCAAAGTAAGAGAAACACTAACTAGAATTGGTGTTGCTTCTAGAAGAGATAATAAGTTATTTCAGTCATGTCACATATTGCACAAACAAGGAAGATACTTTATTGTGCATTTCAAAGAACTATTTTTATTGGACGGTAAACCTAGTAATCTACTAGAAAATGACGTTCAAAGACGTAATACGATTGCAGTATTACTTGCTGATTGGGGATTGATATCTATTCTTATTCCAGAATCAGCCAAAGACGTAGCTCCGTTAAGGCAAATAAAGGTTATACCTTTTAAAGATAAGTCTGAATGGGAACTATGTCCAAAATATAATATCGGAAACAGTAATAAAGATTAAAAGACTGCGTTGCAGACTTTATGAATCCTACCTGATTTCATGAATTTGTGAAATTGTTTTAACTTTAGTTTTAAATATTTTTGCATATAATTATTTATATCACTTTGTAACACAACTGTAACATTACTAGGAATTAAAGTTATATAAATATAAATGAAGAATGCGGCATTGGGCCGGTTCTCAACAACCTTGCTATTTAATAGGAGGAAAATAAAATGGTAAGAAATACAATGAACGTACCACGTTCTTTATTCGTAGGCTTTGAGCCTTTATTAGATGAATTGGAAAGAATTCATTCTAATGGTCGTACTAACGATAACTATCCACCACACAATGTTGTGAAGATCGATGAAGAGAAATTCTTAATCGAGATGGCTTTGGCCGGCTTCAAACAGGAAGACATTTCAGTCGAGGTTAAGGATGGTATATTGAAAGTCAAAGGTGAAATGCCGTCTGATGAGCGTGAATTTGCGTATAAAGGTATATCGTCCCGCAAATTTGAGAAGTCCTTCCGACTCTCTGAATTTGTTGTAATAGACGGTGCTGATCTTAAGGATGGAATACTCGTAGTGTATGCTAGAGTTGAACTCCCTAAAGAGAAGCGTCCTAGGAAGATCGAAATAGGGTCTGCTGGGGCATCAACAAAGAAAGATTTTTTACGTGAGTAAAAGGTCTCAATTAGCGAAAACTCAGTAGATAGTTATAAACTTTTTACTGGAGATTAATGATGACAACAATAAAAGCCTATATGGCTAATCATCAAGACATCGCTAAGACCTTATACCGTACTTTGGAACCCATTTTAATAGCGACTGTTTGCTTAGGCACTGCACCGTTTTTAATTTGGATTGCATCCAATCAGTATGGCATAGGTTGACGCACATCGAGGGGAGATTACTCTCCCCTCAACTTTTTTAAAATAAATGAAAAAAAACCTTTACTTTTACTAAAAACTGTGTTATAATATTACTCTACATTATGGAAAATTGCCTATGAATTTTTACACTAACGTTACTCGATATGGAAATATGATTCTATATCGTGGATATGAAAACGGTAAAAAAGTAAGTCACAAAATCAAATACGCTCCTACTCTTTTTGTTTCAACACCAAAAGGTGATTGGACATCTTTGTCTGGAGATAAGTGTGCACCTATTAAATTTGATACTATGCGTGAAGCTAAGGAATGGGTTCAGCAAAATAAAGAAGTTGCTGGACGTAAGATCTTTGGTAATACACGTTATATATCTGCTTTTATCAATGAATACTTCCCAGGGACGATCAAATTTGATCGTAATCTAATTAATGTCACTACAATCGATATTGAGGTTGCTTCTGACGATGGATTTCCTGAACCACAGGAAGCTTCAAAAGAAATCACTGCTATTTGTCTTAAAAATAATATTGACAATACATATTATGTTTTTGGCGTTGGTGATTATGATGTCAGCAAAGCTCTTATGAAAACTAATCGAGTTGTTTACATTAAGTGCTTAAACGAAGCTATGCTGCTTCAAAAGTTTCTTGACCATTGGTCTACACCATCACATACGCCGGATGTAATTACCGGTTGGAATTCAAGGTTCTTTGATATTCCTTATCTTGTAAATCGTATCAATCGACTTATTCCTGGTGCTGAAAAGAAGTTATCACCATGGGGAATGGTCGATGAAAGAGCTATAAACTCAGTCCGTGGAAAACAACAAACATATGAAATTGGTGGTATTGAACACCTTGATTATCTAGAACTATTTAAAAAGTTTGGCTACTCTTATGGTCCACAAGAATCATATTCACTTAATCACATCTCCCATGTTGTACTTGGCGAAAAGAAACTTTCCTATGAAGAACATGGAGATTTGTTCAGTTTATACAAATTCGATTACCAAAAGTTTATTGACTATAATATCAAAGACGTTGAATTGGTTGATCGTATTGAAGACAAATCTGGTCTTATTACACTTGCTATGACTATAGGTTACAAAGGTGGTGTTAATTATGGTGATACTTTTGGTACTACTGCGATATGGGACACTATCATTTATCGTGATCTTTATGCAAATAAAGTTGCTATACCATTCGCAGAAGATAAGATCAAAACACCATATCCTGGTGGTTATGTGAAAGAACCTATTGTTGGATTACACAAAAACGTAGTTTCTTTTGATTTAAATTCACTATATCCTTCGTTAATTATGCAATACAATATGTCTCCAGAAACTATTGCTTCAGGAGAAACAACTCAATTGGACGTAGATTCCATATTACAAAATCCTAATATTGTAAATAACCAAGGGAAAGCAGTTGCGGCTAATGGCCAATACTTTAATATAAATAAGCTAGGTGTGCTTCCAAAGATTATTAACGATCTTTATAGTGAACGCGTTGATATAAAACAATCAATGTTGAAAGCACAGCAAGAGCTACAAAAAGCAGATAAAAATGACAAGCAAGATATATACAGAATCGAAAGAGATATTACCATTAATGAGAATAGGCAAATGGCTATTAAAATTCTCCTTAATTCTCTTTATGGTGCTTTGGGCAACAAGTACTTCAGATTCTTTGATCAACGAATTGCCGAAGGAATTACCCTTACCGGACAACTTACTATACGATGGGCTGAAAATGCGGTCAATCAATACCTTAATCGATTGCTCAACACTTCGACCGATTATGTTATCGCAATCGACACAGACAGCGTGTATGTTTGCCTAGATGATCTAGTACAAAAGTTTAAACCTACAAATGTAACTGATTTCTTGGATGCTGTTTGTAAAGATAAAATCGAACCAGTACTTGCAGAATCATATCAAAATATGTACAATATTCTTGGCGGTATTGAAAACAAAATGGTTATGGGTAGGGAAGTTATTGCTGATGTTGGCATATGGACTGCCAAGAAAAGATATATCCTTAATGTCCAAGATAACGAAGGTGTTCGTTATGCTGAACCAAAACTTAAAATTATGGGTATTGAAGCTATAAAATCTTCTACACCTATGCCATGTCGTGATGCTCTAAAAGCTATATTCAAAGAAATTGTTTCTGGATCTGAATCACAAGTACAAACATCTATTGATCAATTCAAAACATATTTCAAAACTTTACCACCAGATCAAATTGCGTTTCCGCGTGGAATCAGCAAAATTACAGCTTTCAAAGATAATCAAACCATCTACAAAAAAGGTACACCAATCCATGCTCGTGGTGGATTGCTATATAATAAGATGCTTATTGATTTATCATTACAAAAGAAACATCAACAAATTGGAAATGGTGATAAGATAAAATTCATCTATCTAAAAACACCAAATGTTCTTAAGGAAAATGTAGTTAGTTTTCCAGAGTATTTGCCAGAAGAGTTTGGTCTTCACAGGTACATTGATTATGACCTACAATTCCAAAAGACTTTTCTAGATGCGATCGATCCAATCCTTGACGCGATTGGTTGGTCCTCAAAAGAGGTAGCAACTTTAAATGATTTTTTTGCATAAAGTTGTTTACTTTTACTTAAAACTATGTTATAATATACCATATTGGAGAAAAAAATGAAAAATATACAATTAGTAAGGTTAACATCAGGTGAAGAAATTATCGCCGATGTCAATCTAAATGGAATTGATACCGATACTATTATCCTTAAGGATGCTATCGTACTCATTCCAGCAGGAGAAGGTAAAATTGGCTTTATGCCTTTTATGCCATACACTAAAGCAAGTGATGGATTAGAAGTGGATATGAAATTTGTCATGTTTATGGTTGAACCAGTAAGTGATTTGATCAAACAACATGCAGAAGCAACGTCCTCTATTGATTTATCTGCATCATCAGCAGGAAAAGGAATCATTACATAATGAGTAAAGATTGGGTAAAAGATATTCACCTAATGCAAGGTAAGTATTTAACAAGGCAATGGGTTAAAGATAATCCAGAAAAATGGAAAGCATTTCTAGACTTTAGAGTTGATTTTCTAAGAGAAGAACTAGAAGAAACAGAAGCAGCATTGGTTAGTATGGATGCTGAAGAAATTGTTGATGGTCTTATTGATTTGTGTGTAGTAGCTATTGGTACACTCGATGCTTTTGGAGTAGATCCATATAAAGCATGGGATGAAGTATTACAAGCTAATATGGCAAAAGAAGTTGGTGAAAAACCATCAAGGCCAAATCCACTTGGTGTACCTGATCTTGTAAAACCAGAAGGTTGGACAGGACCAAGTCATGAAGGAAACCATGGTAAGTTTAACGATATTCAATAATATATACGATAATAAAACTCATCAAAGAATGGATTATGATTCTTTCGATGAGTTTGAATCTGTATTATTTAAATTATCTGAAAGTACAAAGTATCCAACCAAAAAAGATGCTCCATTAATTAGTCCAGCAATCTATAAAAAAGATTCAACTAGGTGTAATGATGGAGTTACTGGTTGGGCTGGCTGGTGTGCAGTAGATGTTGATATTGAAGTTGAATCTGAACCATGGAAAGAATATAAACACATTAAATATAGTACAGCATCTTCAACAAAAGAATTACCAAAATTTAGATTGGTATTTCCTTTAACAAGATATGTTGATAAAGAAGAAATCAAACACTTTTGGTTTGCTCTTAATAAGCAATTAGGAGAAGTAGGTGATGCTCAAACTAAAGATTTATCTCGTATGTATTATATTCCAGCATTATATGATGGTGCTTTTAACTTTATAGAAAAGCATGATGGTATTATTATGGATCCAAGTAAACTTATGGAACAACATAAGTATGTAACTCCAGAAGGTAGCTTCTTCGATAAACTACCTCAAGCAATCAAACAAGGTCTAATGGACCATAGAAAAAATCAACTGAATAATAAAAATTATACTTGGACAAGTTATAAAGATTGTCCTTTTGTAAATCAAAAGAAGGTTGAAGAATACAAAGTTTTAACAGATGGTTGGTATTATGCTTTATATCAACTAATGGTTTCTATTGCTGGTAATGCGGTATCTAAAGGTTATCCTATTAGTGCAAAAGAAGTTGAGTTTTTAATAAGAGGTTTAGATGCTGATTGTGGTAATTGGTATCTTAAAAGACCAATAGATAAAGAAGCTGAAAGAGCAATTGAATTTGTTTTCAGCAAAAATATGTAGGAGTAATTTATGAATGATAAAGATTATGATAGATTGAGTAATCAGGTAAAATATATTTGGAGAACTAGAGATATGTTAAAAGCTTTCGGAGTTGGCTTACTTCTTGGATTAGTATTTGCTTTTCCAAATTATGCTCATGCATTTGATGAAAATGGTGATAGGTTTTGTCTAGCACAAAACATTTATTTTGAAGCTGGTAATCAACCATTTGCTGGAAAATTGGCTGTAGCAAATGTAACTTTAAATAGAGTTGCAGACTTACAATTTCCAGAAACTGTGTGTGAAGTTGTATATCAAACAAAAGAATATAAAATGTCATGGACAGGAGAAATGATTCCAAAAAGAGGAATGTGCCAATTCAGTTGGTATTGTGATGGTAAATCAGATGAACCAAAAGATTCAGTTACTTGGATAGAATCGATTCGAATTGCTGATATAGCACTTCAATCTTCTAATTTTGACGTAACAAGTGGAGCACTTTGGTATCATGCAGATTACATACATCCATATTGGGCTGATCACTTAACAAAAGTTATAACTATAGAAAACCATATTTTTTACAAATGATAAACTTTAATCTAAACGAAATAAACCCTATTGAACTTCATGATAGGGCTACAAACGAAGCTAAAAAAATAGCTACAAATACATCATTCAAAATGAGTGGAAGAACTTATGAAGATCTAATTCGACAAACGAGAAAAGGTCATGCTGCAGAACTTTACCTTATAGATATATTAGGATGGGAAGATGATGAAAGAGATTATAAAGATGTTATTGATCCAGATGGCTTGCCAGTAGAAGTCAAAGTTACTTCAAAAGAAACAAATATACCGTTCATGATAGAAAGATTTACTGATATAAAAGTAAATCAAAAATGGATGGAGTGGCCAGATCATCTTATAATTTTTATTAATCCTGACGATTCAAATGAGTACTTATACCATGGTAGGTATGAGTGGAAGAAAAACGAATGGAGGTTACAACACTAATGTATAGATATAACGTAACAGTCACTAGAGTGGTAGATGGAGACACAGTTGATGTGGATATCGATCTTGGCTTTGGAATGACTTACAAAAAACAAAGAGTAAGAATGATGGGCATAGATACTCCGGAATCAAGAACCAGAGATCTAGAAGAAAAATTCTATGGTAAGCAATCTAAATATTTTTTAGAAGATCTATTGGAAGATCAAAAGATACAATTGGTTTCTCACGATAAAGGTAAGTTTGGTAGAATACTAGGTGAGCTTTTTATTGAAGAAAATGAATTGAGTATTAATCAACAAATGATTGATAATTACCATGCTGTTCCATATTTTGGTCAATCAAAAGAAGATACTGAAAAAGGACATCTAATGAATAAAGCTGCTTTAAATGAGCAAGGTATTGTATATATTGCCGACTAAAATTAATGAAAATAATTGTTTACTTTTACTGTAAACTGTGTTATAATAACTATATTATTAAGGAAATGATATGAAAGAAAGCCTAGTAGTCTTAAAAGAATGTGCAGAAATGCAAACCAAAAAATCACAAGATTATCAAAGTGATGGTTCAAATGTAACTCAATCGATGCATTATCGTAGAGGCGTTGACACTATTCACGATGTAATTCTTGGTAAAGTCATGCGTGCAACGTCACTTCTCGAATCTGGAAATAGTCCTAACTATGAATCCCTTGAAGATACCTACAAAGATCTAATTAACTATTCATCTTTTGCAGTGTCTTATCTTCGTGGTAAAATGGAAGGCCAAAGTCCAGATCGTGACATGTTTAATAAACCAATTAAGGAACCGGTTAATGATAACAATTGAAGCAGTCCGTGAGTATTTTCGTAATGAATTATACCACGAAAATTTTACTAAAGATAGAAATGGTGGTAAAACAATCGAAATGATTGGTGCCTCATTTATTGCAGATGAAGATGCAATATTTGGTAAACCAAACGATGACTATATTGATGCAGAAATAGAATGGTATGATAGCCAATCTACTAACATTAATGATATTCCGTATGGTGATGAACCACCTAAAGCTTGGCAATATTCAGCAAATGAACATGGTGAAATCAATTCAAACTATGGTCACTTAATTTGGTCAGACAAATACTACAATCAATTTGAACAAGTAATTAATGAATTGGAAGCAAATCCAGATTCTCGTAGAGCTTCAATGATTTATACACGTCCAAGTATTTGGAAAGAGTATAATGAAAATGGCAAAAATGATTTTATTTGTACTAATTCAGTTACATATTATGATCGTGATTCTAAACTACATGCTGTAGTTCAAATGCGTTCTAATGATGTGATCTTTGGCTATCGTAATGATTATGCTTGGCAACAATATGTTCTACACCAATTGGCTTGGGAATTACACATGGATGCTGGTGACATGCATTGGCAAGTACAAAATTTACATGTATATGAAAGACATTTTGATTTAGTTAAATGAAGCATAGATTATTAAATATGGAAAGTGGCAAAAGAGATTCTACTTGGTGGCCAAGATATCTTGGTATTGCACGACAAGTTTCTACTTGGAGTAAAGATCCAAGCACTCAAGTTGGTGCAATTGCAGTTGGTACAAAAGGCCAAATCTTAGCTCAAGGATACAATGGATATCCAAGAGGTATGGATGACAGCGATTATGATAATCGTGAAGAAAAATATAAAAAAATTGTTCATGCTGAAATGAATTGTATTTACAATGCTTCATGGAATGGTGTTTCATTAGATGGTGCAGATCTTTTTGTTTATGGATTACCAGTTTGCCATGAATGTGCTAAAGCAATTATCCAAGTTGGAATTAAAAGAGTGATATCTCCATGGATGCAAAATCTCCCAAAAAAATGGGATGACTCTTTTGAATTAACAAATAAATTTTTTAAGGAAGCTGGTGTAAAATACGAGTTAGTAAAATATGACTAAACAAAAATTTACAGAAAACGAATTAAAAAATAGTAAAAGAATTTATAAATCAGCAACTCCAAAATATACATTAGATTGGTATATTAAATGGATTGCATCTGGTTTTATTTTAACAGCAATGTCAATTCGTGGAATAGATGGGTTTTTATTATTTGACCTAGTTATATCTACAATGGGTGTTGCATTATGGACTGTTGTTGCAGTCCTTTGGAAAGATAGAGCTTTGATTCTATTAAATGGTGTTGGATTAATTTTCTTATTAAGGAACTTATTTCAACAGTTATAACTATATTATAGTGAGCTACTCTAATCCAGTCAAACTACTCACTTAAATAAACTGATATAAAGGAGAAAAATATGTCAAAAATAAAAGTCGGCATTGTAGGTGTCGGATCATGTGCCAAGTCCCTAGTGGAAGGCATTCAATACTATAACGAAAACCCACAAGACAAAGTAGGTCTTATGTATGAGGATATCGGTGGATATTCAGTACATGATATTAAATTTGTAGTTGGATTCGATATAGACAAACGTAAAGTAAATAAAAAATTAGCTGAAGCTTTAAGAGCTCAACCTAATTGCGCAATGGATCACGTTGATGAGATTACAACTAAAAGTAATTCTTCATGTGTATCTAATGATGCAGTAGTATATTCTGCTCCAGAACTGGATGGAATTGCTCCTCATATGAATGATTATCCTGATGAAGTTACATTTGTCAATGGTGCAATACCAGCAGAATCATTTGATAGAACTGTAGAACTTTTACAATATCATAAAGTAGATGTTCTTATTAACTATTTACCGGTAGGTTCAGAAGATGCTTCAAAGTATTGGGTTGATGTAGCTTTAGCTGCAGGAGTACATTTTGTAAATTGTATTCCTACACTTATATCAACTGAAGATGCTGTAGAAACTGAACAAAGATTTATCGATAAAGGTTTAACTATTGTTGGATCTGATATGAGATCAGCTTGGGGTGCTTCAAGAATGTCTGAAGTTCTTCAAGGTGCTATGTTAGATTCTGGTCTTATGGTTACACAACATATTCAAATGAATATGGCAGCTGGTTCTACTCAAGGTCAAGAACATATTAGAACAGGTAGAACTGCTAATACTGATTTCTTAAATATGGCTAAAGAGTATAGGCTACATAATAAACATGTTTCAAAAGAAAATGTTTTGAAAGGTCAAAATATTGTAAGAGATGAAACTACTTCTGGTATGACTCTATATGCTGGACCATCATTAACAGTTTTACAAAAACCAGGTGGAGATTATATTTCATCTGATAATAAAATTGCAAATTTTGATATGGTTGCTTATGGATTTGCTGGTGCTCGTTATGAAATGTCGGCAAGACTTTCTGTACAAGATTCACCAAATTCTGGTGGCGTAGTTGTTTCAGCAATTCGTTTTTGTAAGGTAGCTTCTGAAATGGGTATTGTAGGTTTCTTAAGAGGTCCATCAGCTTGGACTCAAAAGACTCCACCTGTTCAGTTGAAAACAGAAGATGCTAAATTCGAATGTGATGCTTTAGCAAGACGAGTAGTAACTCCAATGACAGAACCTCAGATGGCAGACAATCGTCCAAAAGCAAAAGATCTACCACATACATTTCAATCTGCAGAGAATGATTATGTCTGAAGTCTTAGTTAATACTTTTGATATTGATGGTGTCATCTATTTTGGTGAAGAGCATTATGGCGTAAGACCTTGTGATATGGACATTATTATCACAGGGCGGTCGTTCGAACAAAGAGAAGAAACTGAAAAAATGCTTGAATCTAGAAACATATATAATAGAGTATTGTTTAATCCATTGGAAAGAAATCATCCTGATTATAGTCGTGAAGCTTCTGGTAAGCATAAAGCTCAAATGATAAAAGAGCTTCAAGAAGTTCATGGCTATAAAGTAGGATTACACTTTGAAGATGATCCTATTCAAATTGCTGAAATTAAAAAGGTTCATCCGGATTTACAAATAATACATTTGGTTAGAGAAAGCGAGGAACATGTCAAGTACTAATTTGTGGAAATATGTTGATCAAAATGTAGCAGATGATATTGCTTATTTTTGGAAACGTGTTATTGAAGGATTTGATTATCGAGCTGGTATATCTGAATCTTTTAATGGAGATGATCCCGCAATACAATGGAACACAGAATACTTTGGTCCTAATGTAACAATGGATGATCGTTTACGATACATTGCAACAAATATATCCACAAATAAAGAAATGTCTGAAAAGAATAGAGTACTTAATTTTTTAATTACTCACTTTTATGGAGGAAGAGACTGCCATAGAGTTCTTAATGCTGAATTAGATCCAAGGAAAGCTTACACTGATTTTGAACGAGCTTTAATCGATCCAGAATATGTAAGTACAATTAGATCTAATTTAGATAGAGCCAAAGGTTTGGGATATTCTATTTGGTCAAAGACTGAACTTCATACATCTCTTATGGGAGCATCAAATAAATTTGCAAAACAGAAATATGGATTTGATACTCATGCAGTCAATATGATTGTTTGGTTATCAGATTGGTTAGTAGATGGTACTGTTGATAAAATTCTTAATTGTACTTCTTTAAAAGAATGTGTTGAAATATTACTTTCGAAAGAAGGTATAGGTCCTTACTATGGTTATCATGGAGCTACTGACCAATCAACTAATCCTAACTTACCATTCAATCATGATGAGGCATTTGTAGTGCCAGGACCAGGATGTCAACTTACTCTTAAAATGTTATTTCCAAAATTAACTAATAGAGAATGTTCACCTGGAAATCAAGTTGTTTGGGTAAGAGAAAACCAAGAAAAATTATTTGGCAAAATTGAATTTAATGATTTTTGGCACAATGTTATTGTGGAGGATAAAGAAGTATATTCATTTCCACAAAATGAATTGATGTGTTATACTGCTGAAGTGGCGTTATGTCAATACGGAGTATACTGCGATATGAAAAAGAATACATCAAGAATTGAAAAAAGACAAATTGCAAATACTGATGTGACGTCGATTGTACAAAGTTTACAACATAAACCATCATCAATAGAAGAATTTTTAATATGAAAAATATAATTAACTGCCCATTTATACCTATTGCTAAAAGAGCGGCTTCTCATAGAGGAGCTCAAGGTGTAATATATGGCGATATGATTAAGGAGAAATATGGACACTGCGATATCAATTACGGTGGAGAAATTGAAGACCACAACAATTATGATGCTCTTTGGGTTTATCATGGGAATGACTGGTCTGGTGGCATTAATATGTTTGGTGGCGTCTATGGTTTTCCATACGTTAAAAACACTGTTAACTTTTCTAAGTTCAAAGGTAAAGTTTATTCGATTGGAATGGACTTTCCACCATACCACCAAATGGTTCAATCAAAACTTGAATCAGCTAAAAAGGATGTACAACCAGAATGGAATGAGGTCGATCTCGAAAATCTTGAACGTATGTTCGAAGAAGCTGAACGAGTCGATTATCCGAATCAAACAAAAAAACTGGTAGTAGGAGATTCTCATTCAATCTGTATGTATAGGCCAGGTTGGACTGTGAATAGTGTTCCGTTTAAAACTTTAAATGGAGCATTAAACGAAGGTCTTAAATCATTTATCAATATAGAAACTGAGGGATCAGTAGAATTTTATTTTGGTAATATTGATATAAGACATCATGTATGTAGATTAGAAGGAGGTTGGGAGAAGAACGTAAAAGATCTTGCTGAACGATATGTCGAGGAGGTGAAGAACTTATCTGTTCCAGGTCGTATATACGAACTTCTACCAATCGAAAATGAATCACGAAAGATTCCTAAATCAGGATTCTATAATGGTAAACCTTTTAGTGGTACATGGGAAGAGCGTAATAGCGCTCGAAAATTATTTAATGAAATTATTCATGATTCCGGATTAGGTATTCAATGGACTAAATATTTATTAAATAAAAAGGGTGAACTTGATTTTGACTATATGGAAAAGCCACAATCAATTCATTTATCAAGAGAGTACTATCCATATTGGAATGGTATGGAAGCAACTAACACACTTGAGGAATTTTTTTAAGATGAACACATGGGCAAGCATAGTTCCATTGATTGGTGGTGAAACCATTGCAATGGAAAATATATTCAAAACAAAACCAAAATATTTTCTAACGTTTGATGGATTTCAAGCTAATGAAGAACACTTACTGAATTATTATAATAACGAAATTCCGTATATTAATTTATCGAAAGGTGAAAAACATACTGAAGGAGTTGATGTAGTAAATACAGTATGTCCATGCGCA
>Ga0181398_1000291_pt1 | contig 15172 bp, 14 predicted proteins | sample 21SPOviralmetaG_FD_130127 | JGI IMG/M metagenome (GOLD analysis project Ga0181398, IMG submission 130127) | Marine viral communities from the oligotrophic San Pedro Time Series (SPOT) site, San Pedro Channel, CA, USA - 21 SPOT_SRF_2011-04-29 | ecosystem: Environmental > Aquatic > Marine > Strait...
CCTCTACCGATTCTTAGAGAAGTGTGACGATAATATTCAAATTACAGAGGGATTACACACTCTCCCCCAGCTAGACAAGATGGATAAGGATCTTAATAATCTTGTCATTGTTGACGACATGGTATTAGAGAAAAACCAACAGAGAATTTGCAATTACTATATAAGGGCACGTAAGCTTAATTGCTCTGTATGTTACTTGAGTCAGAGCTATTTCGGGATCCCAAAAATCATTAGAAACAATTGTTCTTACTTAGTTATACTTAAGTGCAGTGGACAAAGAGAGCTATCTACAATATTAAGTGAGTCAGGCCTAGGCTTAGATAGAGACGATCTACTCGCTCTCTATAAAGAGGCCACAAATGAAAAATTCTCTCCGCTTATAATAGATTATGAGGCAGATGAAAGTGAACGTTACAGAAAGGGCTTTAAAACTATTCTTAAGGCTCCTCAATCCCGCTCCAAATCAACCCCGGAGACTGTCTTTTCAGAAGACAAAAAAGCTGAACCGTAGTCATATCATTATATTCGTCTCTCCACTCTGATTCATCTCTGATCATCTGACTTATCTTCTCTCTACTGCTCATAATAGGTAACTCACACCTATTATTAGCTTCGTCCCATGTTTCCCCGGAGTTCTTTATACGGTATTTTGGCTTCCACCAATGCTTGTGCTTTTTATGATACATCTTAGCTAGTACTGTGTGACCCTTGTGTTCTATGATGATAGAACTATCACTGTCTGTCCTCTTTAAACTTATTGGGGTCATCTCCTCGCTTTTCCATGAGTACTGAGATGATGGGGTTTTTACAGCAAGTTCTTCAACTCTAACCCTTTTCCCAGTAACTGGGGGTATCGCATATATTACTCTCTCAAACCCATCTAGAAGAATTTCTGTCTGGGTTGATGCGTCATTTTTTTCAGTAGCTAGATTTTTAAGGATCTTTTCGATCGCGGCAAGAGACGTAGGGTCCATTATGGAGTTTGATTGTGTGAAGAAGACAAATTCAGAAAAGAATTATTTTTTAAATTTTAATCAATAACAATAAGGTTGGAATCAGATTCATATTTCCAGAAAGCTCCGGAGTTTGGGATAGGTCCTGTAATGGTTAAGTCAATAATCGCAGAGCATATAGACTTTTCCGGGTATTGTGGTTGGGTCATCTCAAAGTGCGCGGGATTTCGGCTGAATATCTGAGCGTCTTCTGGCCACACAATTTCCTCATATGCTTTGTCCATCTCTTCTTGTCTCGCTCTTTTCTTTCTCATCTTCTCTACAGTTATCAGTTGCTCATTAACGAACTTAAAGCAAGAATGACAGAGCAAATGATAATCGTCCGTTACATTTCTCTCTTCATGGATATCTTCTTCTTCATGATATATATCACAGTGATCGCACTTGAACTTTCTCTGCTCATCAGGGAAAGTTCCCTCGGCTGGCTCTATGCCTTCCATAGGGTCGGATTGTGTGGACGCGGAGTCATCTGAGTAAGTGATTTCAGTTGTCGCGTCAGAGTCGAATTCTGACTCAGAATCTCGGAAATAGGAGTCAGGGTGGCCAAATTGACCACCTCCTACCATGACAGTTTCTTCTGCAGGTAAAGGAATGGCTGAGAGAGCCCTTCTCTTCCTAGGACTAGGTTCTCTGTTAGGGCCGTACAGACCATCCATTTTTTTCTTCATTGTCTTAACGGTTTTCTCTGTTGGCTCCTTAGCTAGACCGAATACACTGAAGTCATCTAGCTTAGGGTTCTTACCTGCATTGGCTCTCTTAGGCCTGATGTTTACGGTATTAATATCGTTAGATGCCATTGTACGGTTTTTTATCGTGTCAGTTTTCCGGATAAAATTTTTACGAGGAGGGGTGGGTTTTGCCTATGAGGTTCGATTATGAGAGACTGACGAAAACAGCGAAGAAAAAAATTTATTTTTTTAAAATTAAAAAATAAATCCATGGGAGAATTTGTCATGTTCTCATTATCAAACCCTATAATGTCATGTTACTCATTATTCTTCTTTCCACTATATTTGGTGTCGTACTTGGGGCTATGGTTGTGTTCTACTTCTTTGTCTACATCGAAGACCACACAACAATTCCCATTAGAAGAATTCGACGGGACAAAGGTATACTTCGGGGACCAAACCGGCGCACAACAAGAACATGGCCTATATCAGAATAATTTTGCGGAATATGAGGCAGCTGGTCTGACATTTTAGTGGCCTAGGAGATGGAGCTCCATAAGGACATCAGAAGCCTGGGTCTTTGGAATTTGTTTGTTGTGTATTAGTTGGACTAACATACGCTTAAAATCCTTAATTAAGTCTGGGTTATCATTCCCCGCTGCTATTATGCCTCGGGTCTTTTCAAATTCATGCTTTAGTTTCTCTTCTTCTGTCTTTCTCTTAGTGGGTACATTAAAACCATCTACCGCGGCATTGGCCGTTAGCTTATTCAAATAGTCTTTCTCATCGTCATTCAATTTTAAAACATCTTCATGAGACGGGGGTTTATTTTCCACCATTGATTTCAAAACGCCCGCCACCCCTTCTCCTACTATTTTGTGGGGACATCCCTTAATTTTCCAGCCACCCTTACTCCTTAGTGAAACTGTATTTCTGTCTAACAAACTCACATTAATTAAATGCTTCCCGAAGCGCCTGAATTCCTCCTTTCTTTTGGGGACTGATTTCTCCGATATGTACGCGTGCTTCTTTTCTTTGATACCTCTGCCGACTCCGGGGAAGGCGTTATTAAAACCTCGCATGTACTCGCCTGCAAGATAGTTGAATGGAGTGGTAATTGGATGGAATACAGGCTCTGTCTGCAAGGTATCTTTGTTCAACTGATAGTTCCTTAATTGTGGACCAATTTGAGTCATATCAAGAGGGGCTAGTCTGTCATCTCCTGTAATATCGTCATAGTAATAGTTTAGTTGTTGGGGAGGTTTCGGCCTATCTAGGTCTATTTCTTCATTGGCCCAACCTTCTTCAGTCTCCGTAGTGAGCGGTCCCTGTGACGAATCTGTTACTCCCTCAGGAACACCAGAGTCAACTTCTTTGTATTTGATATCCTGTTTCTTTTTCTCTCCAGCGGGTGCTTCCTCTTCCTTGGGTGCGTCCCCGATTGTTGGTTTTTCTCTCATTTGCGGATATCTGTCCATTATGTATTTTAAATTCTTTTGTGGGAAATCGTATAATATACTTTTCGCAGTATTGTAGAATGCTTCAGGGTCAGCCACGTACGAGGCCACAACTTGCCCTGCTAACATAGCCGATGCAACATACATGGGGTCAGCTTGTTGAGCTAATTGTGCCCCATATTTTGCCATACTAACAACTTCGTTAAGAATCGCTTCAGGGTTAGCGGAGAATGCCATATTTACCAGCTCCTGGGCGGCTTTTTGTCCGAAGTTAAGAGCAGCTTCTATAGTAATTCCCTGACTCTGTAACATCTGCGCACCAAAATCAAGAACCTGGTAAGTAGTAGAAAATAGCTGTTTTATTGCATTGTTAAAAATAGCAGAACCAAACAGAGCTCTACCTTGCAAAACAAAGTCTGTAGCGGAGTTAAATCCGTCTGAAAGCAGTCCTATGTATCGCGCATAAGCTGTTATATCTTCAGGGGAAACATTAAACCAAGTATAGCTCTGTTGTGCGAAAAGAATTATCTCCACTAACATCATTTCGATGGAGTTTCGGTAGCCTTTGTATACTGCCACTTTGTCCATAATTATCTTCGTAAAGTAAGTTCTCTGTTCAGGAGTGGTATAAAGAATTATAGTAGAATTAATGAATGCCACTAGTGAAAGTGTTCCTGTTAATGAAGGAACAATAATAGTAGGGGAATTGTCCCCTGCTACATTAAAAAGATTAGGATCATTATCTGATCCTTGTAGACCACTATTGTCTACTACATCCAATTGGTTGCCAGCTGAGTCGGACGTTCCCTCAGCCGAATTAAAACTTCCTGTCATTCCTGTCGTGGTAGTGGAGGATGAAGGAGCATTTGGTGGCAGTGGATCACGGACCTGACTGGATATATTTGATCCCCTATAAAGACCTTCCACAATTGTCCTAAATACTGATGCCGGAATTCCACCTCTCTGTCTCAAATCTTCCCCAAATTTTGCTGCAATTTCTTCCTTTACTAAATCTGATGCAACATAGACAAAGTTCAATTGGCCCGAAGGCAGCTGCATAAGTGCGCCACGTACGCCCTGAACGTAGCCTGTAAAGCGCGCAGTAAGCACAGCCAGGAGAGTTTCCTTTGATAACCCACTCAGGGTAGAGGACATATTCTGGATACTTTGAAGAGACTCCCCCGTAGATTGGTACTGAATATTGGCTCCGAGGTTCATAGCTTCGTTTGTTTGCTCATCTTTCAAGAATTTCATGTATCCTTCGCGGTATTTTTGCCTAGTTAGGTGTGGGGTAAGTTGCTCTAATGCCATTGTATAAATAGTTGGGAGAAAATAATCCTAGTAAATTTACCGAATGAAGCTGTTTTCATTGTTTTCAGTGGCTGTGTTTTGATACAGTACGATAGGATAATCATATATATTTTATACCTGGTACCAGGCTAAATGAAAACTGAGACTATTTTTATAACATTTTATTGAGTATATATGTATCCCCAATATTGGGGATGCCGGGATTAAATTGGGGACCGATCTCTGAAAAATAAAGTTCAAAGTACGGTTTTCAGTGCCGGTTTTCAGTCCATTTCCTAACGGCTCTATTCTAGAAGGAAAAAAAAGCTTCGAAATACCCCTTCCGCTCTATCTCAGGCAGACTGAAAATAAATTTCAGTTTTCAGTGAAAAATTGATTTTTCATTTCTTGGCGGATTTCTGTCCATCGTCATTATCTAAACCCATTTTAGAATGTTGTCTCTCGCCGCAAAGAAAGTAACAAAAACAGACTTCCTCCTACGCCACTCTATTATAGAGCGTATGGACAGTGATCTCCTAACAAAAGTTCACAACAGTAAGGATCTCTTATTAACGAAAGTTAAAGACAATATCTATGACAATGAGAAAGTTCAAGTCAATCTATACAGACGAATGTATAAGAACGTGGATGGTGGGGTTTCTGTCACTTTTATGAAACCGAAGGAAAACGATTATGGGAGATGCTATCCTCAGCGCTCCTTAGGGTGCTGCTCTCTACGGAAGCCTGTGCGCCATACATTATGTGATGACATACACATAGACTTCGACCTATGCAACGCACAACCAGCCATTCTTATGTCTATTTTAAGCGCGCATAACTTACCAATCCCGGATTCCCTGAATTACTATGTGCTCTACCGGGAAAATGTAATAGATGAATTCAGGGAAATGCTTAATGTAGACAGAAAATACATTAAAGAACTATTTATCCGCATTTTCTTCAGTGGTACGTACGAAGGTTGGACCCATGCTATGGAGGAAGAAGGTCACAGAATTAAGGATCTTTTTCAGACTGGTCCAACGTTCATATACGACCTTACTAAGGATCTCAAAGAAGTTACTGGGACACTGGAAACTTACAATCCCGAATTGTGGAGGTCTGTTAGAAGAAGAACTCCAGGAGACGGGGATATTTCCGGTACATGTATGGGATTACTGCTTCAATCCTATGAATACGCCATCATAGACAGAGTACTAGAAGAGATGGACACAAGTACCAAACTACTTCGGGGAATTACTCCCGCGAAACGTTATGTTCTTTATGAATTCGATGGGATTAAAATCCAGAGATGTAACGTAGAGCAATTCGGTGGTAAAGACAAAGTACTGGAACACATGAACGGAATTCTGCAGAGAATGGGACTTAAATTCCTGCGCTTTGAAGCAAAGCCCATGGAATCCCGAATTTCATTAGAACCGTCAGACTCTGTTATGATAGTAAAAGAGATAGAAGAAATACAGAGATCCCACAGGTACGCCGCCCAGAAAGTCAAGGAATTACGCCCAGACTGGTATTTTTACGAGCTGCCTACAAAAGATTGGTATTGCTATGACGATGCTGATAATGCCTGGATGAACAATGATCATTACTTGGGGCTGCACTATCCCACAGTACTGGGAGATTACGTTTTGTCAAAAATTGATTCCAGTAACAAGGAACAGATGGAGAAATATCGCCAATTGACCATTTCACTGGGGACCGCTGGGTACCAGACATCATTTATGAAGTGGGCTAAGTCTATTTTCTCTGTTCGTAAGGTTAACTTCGACACTAACCCCTATTTACTGAATTGCGAAAATGGGGTTATTGATTTTCAGACAATGACTTTCCGGGAAAGAAGAAGGGATGACTATGTTACTATGTCAATTGGATATCCCATTCGTCCATATGAAATTGGGGATGAAAACTGCAACAAAACCGGGACCGATTCTGAACACGAATCCCAATTAATCGCCATTTTCAGTCGCATCTGGCCAGACCCCCAAATTCGGGAATTAAGTTTAATAATTCTTGCTTCTGGGCTTTTGGGAATCAATACTGAGAATTTCTTTGTCTTCAACGGTCATGGTCGCAACGGAAAAGGTTTAGTCCACAATTTTCAGCAGCTTGCACTCGGGGATTATTGCCTGAAAGTCAGTAACGCTATTCTAACAGAGTCTACCAAGTTTAAGAAATCAAATGAGGCTAACGGTACTCTCAGTGAAATAGATAAGGTACGCTACTTATATACCGTAGAACCTGCCCGCAATGTCCCCCTTCAGAACTCAAATATCAAAGAGCTTACTGGGGAAGTTAGTATTCGTGCAAGAAAAAACTACGGGGAAAACAAGGACATTTTCATTCACTGTAGTCTAGTATGTGAATGCAATGCAGTCCCTGTCTTGGCGGAACAAGCAACTAATGCTGACAGAGACAGAATTCGCGACATTCCATTTGTCAGTACTTTTACCCAACAAGAGTCCAGATGGGACGAGTCCAAACACATTTACCCCATGGAACCCAAATTCAAAGAGAGAAAATACCTATTAGAAAGAAGAAATGCTTACTTGAACATTCTTCTCTCTTATGTCAGAAAACTGCGGGAAAAGAATTACAAAATAGATTCATTTGTCCCAGAAGTAATTAGGGAAAGGTCTGACTTGTACTGTAACGAGTCTATTGTATGCTTTTCTATCTTTAGGCAGCTGTATGAGTATGACGAAACAACAAAAGTCCCAGACAGCACCCTGAAACAAATTGTGGATACTATATACGCATCGGATCAGTGGTATCTGCAACCAACATCAGTCAAGAGACTCAAAGAGAATGGAAAGGAAGCAATGAAGAATTTTTTCGCCACGGCCCCTTATTTTGAGCCCCACTACTACGAAAAGGACAGACAGAAGTTCTTACGTCACTTTAGAAGAAAGCCTGACGAAGACGAGCAAACTATTACTAATGAGTCTAATTTTGATTTGATTAGTGAAGTTAGCACAGAAGATTTTCTTAATGCTTAATATACAGAATGAGTAATACTGTTCACGGTAGACTTCATACTATCCCTGATATAGACGCGGGGCGAATCGCTGATAACCCAAGTGTACTGGGGCACTATACTCCCCCAGATATAAGTGCAAAACGCCCCTGGTATTTTGGGGGTGCAAACCAGAGAATGTATTTGCCTCAAGGTGCCCTCGAAAGCGTGGGGGCAAAAGGCTCCTACCTCTGCTACGGAAAATCACCGTCTTTAAGCCCTTATATTAAAGGAGGGGGTAGAACCAAAACAACAGTTGCACGTGAGAAATGCTGCGGAAGGCTCTGTGATATAGGACCCTCTGGAAATTGGATGTGCACAAAGACAATGACAGACAAAGATGAATGTGAAGAAATAAAAAGAGAGTGTGCAGAGAAACTAAGAAAGAGAGAAAAGAAGAAAAGAAGACGAAAAGGGGGGTATGACACAGATGACTTATTCGGAGACTCGGAAACGGAAGGAGGAAAAGTACACGACCCCACAGGAATTATTCATTATTGGAAACATCCAAATTCAAATCGATAAATTTTTTCTGTTTCTTAATTATACAATGCATACTATTACTCTGACTAGGGATAATGTGACAAATGTAGGCCAGGGAAATAACCGATTGGTCTATAATTTGCCAGGAACTAAGAATTTAGAAGGAGCTGAGATAGCTTTAGCGTCGGCATACTTGTACTACAGTTGGCAAAACATAAATCAAGTTCCCCTGAACAACAACCAGTTTCAGATTTTCATACCTGATTTACAAGTAGACGGTACAGGAGGAGGGATTGGGCCGTTTGGTAACCAATATTACACAATTACTATCCCAGACGGTATTTACACTATAGCAGATTTAGACAATTATTTTCAACAGTGGTCAATCGACAATGATTTCTATTTAGTTGACAGTGCAGGGAACAACGTATACTTCTTTCAACTATCCGCAAATATCACTCAATACAACCTACAATTTAACACCTTTGTTTTTCCTAGCTTGATAATTGGTGCTGATACATTTGCATCAAAATACCCAACGTACACGCAGCCACCCAATGGGTTTCTAAACACTCTTACTGGTTGCGGAACGAATGGTGGATTCGTACTTGCCAACCAGGCATTCGCACCAGGATTTAAGTTCCCCCCTAACTTCTCTGGCTTTGCTGGGTTTCCCGATAATTACGTAGCAAGCTCATTAAACGTAAATTATTTTACGTATGGTGCTACAACAGACGCTGATAAAATTTTCCCAAGTGGCGTTTTCTCTGTTACCTCTACCGTAACCCCTCAAGTACAGCCCAACCCAGTCATATTTTTGAATTGCAGCATTGTAAGAAACGACTATTCTACCCCCTCTACCTTTTTAGCACCAATTCCCGGAAAAACAAGCGCAGGAGGCCTTTTAACAATTGAACCTCCTGAGTATGCCTGGAATAAGGTCATTCCCGGACAAACCAGCCAAATTATTCTTACATTCACCCAGACGGATGGACAACAAGTTATTATCGCGGATCCAGATATTGTTGTCACCCTTATAATTAGGGAGCATTCAGACAAACACTTTAACATGGGACCATCCAATACAATGGGAGGGCCCGTATCAGCAAATACTTTGAGATATGGTCTGAACCCTCAAAACAACGCATCAGACACCCACCACACAGCTTTAGCAAGAAAGTTCAACAAGCATTAATATATTCTCCTAGAAATTTATATGGACCGCTTAACAATCGATAAACTGAATTCTCACTTAAACGAGTACGCCAAAGAGCAGAAAGAACTAATGGATCAAATGAGGGGTGCTAATACCCTAGAAGAAGAAAGACCCTTGCGTGAACAACTTACCGCGGTGGACTCTGCCATCCGGGCTTTTATGAAATTGCGTACTTCAAAACGAAAAATTTTAGACGCAAATTAAAAAATGTATCGCAATTATATAAAATGCCATACATTTTCAGACCCAGTCATCAGGCCAATAAGACTTTAGTAAATATTCAGAACAAAGTCAAGGAGGGTAGTGTTCAACCTTGTGTAGGAACATCCCATCTCCCAAAAAACGAATACAAGAATGTCATGGAGAAATGCAACCTTAGCGGGGCAATTCACGAAAAAATTGGTAAGTTAAAAGTTGATGACAAAGCAGCAAAGAAAAAGAAATTAAAGGACACAAAGCCCATTACCTTCGATATCAACAAAATAAAGAATTAGACGTTTTCGCCAAAATTTTTCTCTGGGAGAAGTATATATTATGGCAAGCGCAGATCCCCTAGTTTTCGATATGAGCCAAATGAGCGAGGCTACCCCCTCCGTGTTCACAAAAAGGGACTGGCTATCCCTACAAGATCAGCAGAATGGCAACTACGCGTCAAACCAAATTGTTCTTGACACGTCGCAATTAGCCAACTCAAACAAGTATATGGGGTACAGAGATGCCTATTTAAGCGTTCCAATGATCTTGGCGGTTACATCCCAGAATGTTACATCAGGTGGAGCTTACGGTGTTTTTGGATCCTCCAACCCTACCAGCGGTGCATCCGACCAAGCTTTCGGACTTAAGAACTGGTTTGGCTCTATTGTACACTCTATGCTCCTAGACTACTCAGGAACTACAATCATCCAACAGACCCCTCTTTGCGGTCTTTGGAATTGCTTCACTATGCTTACTACTCTTTCTTTAGACGATATCAACACAATCGGTTCATCTATTGGATTTTACCCAGACGGGGAGAACTATCAGTTTTATAGTTCAGCTACTACCGATAGTAGAGCGGGACCAGGAGTTAACAACAACGTCAACTCTGTTGCACAAGGCTCAATCACAACTTACGCTGGTGCACAAGAAGTGTCAAATGCTGGTTGGCAGAGAAGACAGGCAGAAATGATCTCAGCTGATGCACAAACAGGACAAGCAGGTAATACTGTAGGCTCCATCTTAACCCAAGGTGTCATGAGCCAACTATACCTCTCTCAAGTAATTGGTCGATCAGGACCAAGCGCACCAACTGGAGGTGAAGTAAGCGGTATTGTTTATCAAATTCAGGCCCAAATCTACTTAAAACATTTGCACTCATTTTTTACGCAAATCCCCCTATTGAAAGGTGTATTTTTCCGCCTTACCCTTAACATCAACAACACAGTTATGAGTCTTGCTCAGGGAACAACATCAACTGCAGGATGGAATATGGCTAGTTCAACTATCACTTGTCCTTTAGGTGGTGTTAACCCAATCATGATTGGTTCTTCTGTTTCTCAGAACAACATGGTCTGCGCAATCCAAGACTCATCCGCAGGTAACCTTGATTTCCAAACTTTTGAGGGAAATGTAGAACCAAACAATTCAACTGCACAGACCACTATGAGAGTAACTTTAAACGTAGGTAACAGAATCATTGACAGCACTCAAATCACCCAGTGCGGTGCCGCATCCCCCGCTCTTCCAACCTCATCTGGTTTGAACACCTCATGCTTCTTAAACGTACCCGCCTACACATTTAACCCCTCCTTCGAGGAAGCTTACTTGTCTAAGCCAGTAAAGACAATAATGTACTCTGATATTTTCCAATTCACAACCCGCTCTGTTACTAACAGTCAGTTCAATTTCCTTATTACTAACGGTATCAGTAACATAAAGAGTGTTCTAGTACTTCCTCTCCTAGAAAACATGGCTGGTGACTCAGCCGCAACAGGTACAAGCGCTCAAGCACAGTTCCAATCCCCATGGGATAGCTGTGGTGGTGGTTCAACCGCTCCCCTTGCTGCCCTACAGAACTTCAACGTTGTTGTTGCAGGACAGAACATGGTATACAACCAAATCCAATACGATTACCAGGAATTCGAGGACCAACTTCGTGGCATTAACTCCGTTAACGGGGGTCTTGTTGACGGTCTTACTTCTGGTCTTATTGACTTTAAGAAATTCAAAAATTTGTACCGTTATTACTATATTAATTGCAGCAGGATGTTGCCGATAGACGAAGCAGTCCCCAAATCCGTTTCAATTTCGGGAACTTCTGTCAGTCTACTCCCCGTAACTTTCGCAGTTTTCATTGAATATGGTGTCCAAGTTTCGGTAGACTGCTTAACTGGCGCACGTGTATAAATAAAAACTCCGGCCATTTTCTCTTAAAAAGTTTTAAAAAATACACTTAATATTTACTTACAAGGTAAATATGAAGTCAAATCCATTAGCATTTCCGGGGCATTCAGAGAAATAGCTTTGTCCGTGCACCCTATACAAGGACTCTCTGCTACTCCGGCGAACTCAAATCCCGAACATAATCCACAGTAGGACTGTACGCAGGTGGGACAATGGAGTCCCCCGTAAACAATATTCTTGAATCCACACTCTCCGGTCCTACGCTGGTGGTCTCGTTGTTTCTCTTTGTCCATGAACTGTCCAAGTCCCCCACACTGGGAGCAGTGGTGCCATGGACACACAAAACTGTCCTCGGTAACTGTATAGTTAAGGTAGATTCCTGTGAGACAGGACTTATGGTAAACCTTTGGGCATCCTGCGACACTACAGGGGATGAAATCGTCCTTAATCTCCTGGGTATTGCTTGCATCTCCGACCGGGCGATAGCAAATGAAACACTTTTTTTCAAACGTTTCACTTCTCTTGAAGTCGTTCCTCGCATAACTGGACCAGTACTGGTAAAAGTCATTTCCCTTAAGACTATCCTCGTTGATGAGCGCTCTACCAAAGCTGGAATCCATGAACGTAGTAACCCTGAGCCTCTGGGCTTTATCCCAAGGTGGCTGCCTTTCCTTAATGTTAGAGAGAGGCCTTTTTTGTCTGGCATGTTTCTTTTTTTTAACTGAAGTGCGAACTACGGTGGAAGGAGGGGTGAAAAACACAGGCCGTCGTCTGTCTCTCATAATGGGTTTGATTGTGTGAGATCGACATATTCAGAAGAATGGAGAGATTTGTAACCTCTTGGTTTTTCGTCTTTTTTTTCATGTTCTTTTTTTTCGGGAGAGAGGGGGGCATCGAACAATTTTTTTTGTTCTGGAAGCATTACAATTTTTCTAATTTTTTTTCCATTTGAGAGAATTGGTGATTGCATCATTATCGAACCCTATAAACTTTACGCCGAAAAAAATTTAAACAATTTTCCACAAATTTTAAAAAATGGCCACTGATTTAACAACCCCTGAAACTGTCCTATACGACATGGTAGAAAAAACTAAACTTGTGCAACAGAAAGGTGTGCACCATCCTGGGGCACCAGAATATTGCAGACAGGACAACAGAATTCCCGAAGTGAAATGCAGGACTTGTCATACGGGTCAACGTATTGTTACGTACAAAGGATGGGATCCAATTCTAGAAAGAAACATTTGGTACTTAGATAGAAATGACGACTATCTTTACAACACTATGGGAGGTGACTGGTTATGCATTTCCTGTGCCACTGTGCACAGAGAGTCATTTGTAGCAGACGAAACCGCAGACTTTCATGAGTTCAATCCGACCTTAAATCCCATGGTGTGTTGGAATATGACCATCCCGAATCCCCAGAAAACAATTGACATTGGAAACAACGAGGTTTTAGTGCCTAGCTTTTCAAAACATGAATTGTTCTTTCCTTACTTAACAGAGGGATCAAAATATAACCGTTGGGTTAGGTTTTTCAACTCGTCTATGAAAGGTTTAAACAGAGACGAAATCCCATTTGTCCTCTCTGTTGACAAACTGAATGAGAGATACAGGCCTAATGAGGGATATCCACACGCGTACGACACTGTGTATCTTAGACTTCTTATAGTTAAGCAGCATGGACTTAACGATAATTCGGGGCACTATATTTGGAATGCATCTTTAAAAGGGATACAAAGCTATATAGAGAAAGCACATATGATGCTGGAGCAACTAGAGGACTACCATATCGACGAACAGGTTATGATAATAAATACTGTGTGCAACGATACGGTAGTCCCATTCACAGCAGAGGAATGGATGCTTTACTGCTTCTTTCACAACCCAGACTACGACATGAAGGCTATGTACGTGGGAAAACAAATCCACGACCCAATCTTTTTTGGGAAAATTGAAATAGACCAAGAAGCGAAAGACTTCATGAATAATGTGAAAGGAGTGCCTTACGTTCCCAGTAGACTGGCGAAAGTGAATCGCAATCAAAACCCGCTTTCTGAGGTCCGCGATGATTTACAGGAAATAGCTGCTGAAAACAAGCTTTACGCTGACATCATTCATGTCGATGCAAGAATACCGAAAGAATGGCGAGTTTCTCAGCTCAGAAAGAAAACTTCTTTAAGAGCAGAAGAAAGAGCGGTTATGCACACCGCCAAAAATGAACCCCAGACTTTGTTCTTCTACCAACTTATTACCAAGGATTTCGTCTTCAATTTCCCTTTGGGATTTGCGCCAGCAATGCTTCAGAAGAAACCGACGTGGGTAAGAGACGGGGAAACTGCAAAGATGTTAGTCACCTTGAAGAGAGACTTCATCATCAGAGATACTGGTACGCAGTGCTGCATGAAGAATGTTTACCAGAAAGGACAACCAATGCCTATCGACGGGATTCATATTCCCGACTTCGGGAAACATTTGGCCGGAAAAGAGGAGATCCATAAACTCAGCGTCGGACAAGCTGTTAAGCTCTACCAACACGGGGCTGAAGCCAGTCCTTTCTACGCTGGGGATGAGAGCAACGTCATTTTCTGGCTGAGAAACATCGGATACATGGGATTGAAGTGCTGGAGGGACAACGGCCATCTTATTAATGAACCAGATCCTATTTCTTTCTTTAACTAGATGTAGTCATTAAAGGATTATCTACCTCTATCTTTTTACGTAGGCTTGGATCCTTCGCAAGAAAGAAATGTTTAAGGACAAATTCGTTTTTCTTGTAATCGGTACATTTATTGAGATCATTAAAATACTCTAAAAATTGATTTGTATCATCTTTTAAGCTTTTTGTTTTAAAACGCTGATCGTTCACGAAATGCGCCCAGGCGAGCTGGTAATATCCACACGCCTCGTTTACAATGCTCTGTACGTCTTTTGTAGGATGCCATACTTTTACCCCAAATGTGTCTTTTACTAGTTTTATTACTATTTTAGGAGGCGGCATACCGTACGAGTCAAAGTAGACAGCCTCTGTTTTTCCTAAACCAGGCAAGTCCCGAACTTGGAAACCCACCCAATGTGACCCCCCGTTCAAACTCTTAGTTTCGGGATCTTGTTCGTCTTCTAAATTTATACAGTAGTATTTATTTGCCTGTAGTTTCTTTGGAAGTTCGTCCTTGAAACCGCACATAGCTAAAGGAATGTTCATCTTCTGGGAGAGATTCTCTATGTCGAAATTAGTTAACATTATATATACTAAAAATATAATTTTAAATTAAGATAAGACTAATTAAATTAATGTCTTCTTCCATGGGGAGATAGAGAGAAACTACCTGCCCCTGATCCAGTAATTTCCGCTGCCATTGCAGGAGGAAATTGAGTGTGGAAAAAGAAGTTCTGGGAAGCAGCTTGTGGGGCTTTGCTCGCCTCCATTGGTCCGAGGATGTTTCCTCCTGCACCAATGTTCGTAATACTGGAAGAAGATGATGATCTGCCAATGGCACCCCCATATCCAATTCCACCACCGTATCCAATACCACCACCGTATCCTATACCATCTCCCCCCATTCGACCTGATACGCGATCTGGGTGACCTAAAGCCCCTCCATATCCAATTCCTGCACCCGTGTCCA